>Ga0210144_1000015_pt1:0-50000 | contig 97623 bp, 79 predicted proteins | sample Muzzi_PWA_D2_FD_185532 | JGI IMG/M metagenome (GOLD analysis project Ga0210144, IMG submission 185532) | Wetland microbial communities from San Francisco Bay, California, USA, that impact long-term carbon sequestration - Muzzi_PWA_D2 (SPAdes) | ecosystem: Environmental > Aquatic > Marine...
CCGGGTCGAGGTCTGGGAGACGCCCACCTCCTGCGCCATCTACGAAGAAGAAGACTGAGGGGAGGACTGAGCTGCCCCGCGTGTCCGACCTGCCGCCGGCCGAGCGGCTGCGCCTGACCGAGATCTTCTACTCGATCCAGGGCGAGTCCACCCGCGCCGGCCGGCCGTGCGTCTTCGTCCGCCTGACCGGCTGCCAGATGCGCTGCCACTGGTGCGACACCGAGTACGCCTTCCACGGCGGCTCCTGGTGGACGGTGGACGAGATCGTCGACGAGGTCGGCCGCCTCGGCTGCTCGCTGGTCGAGGTCACCGGCGGCGAGCCGCTGCTCCAGCCCGGCGTGTTGCCGCTGATGGAGCGGCTCGCCGACGCCGGCTACGAGGTTCTGCTCGAGACCGGAGGCGGCCTGGACATCGCGCCGATCGATGCGCGGGTCCACCGGATCGTCGACGTCAAGTGTCCGGGCAGCGGCGAGGCCGAGGCCAACCGCTGGGAGAACCTGGACCTGCTCACCGCGCGGGACGAGGTGAAGTTCGTCCTGGCGGACGAGGCCGACTACCGCTGGGCCCGCGAGGTGGTCGCCGAGCGCGGTCTGGAGGCGGTCTGCCCGGTCCTCTTCTCCGCCGTCGCCGGTGCGCTCGAGCCCCGCGTGCTCGCCGAGTGGATCCTGCGAGACCGCCTGCCGGTGCGTTTCCAGATCCAGATCCACAAGCTTCTCTGGGGCGACCGGCCGGGCGTCTGAGCGGCACCGTCTCCGGGCCGCGCCGATTTGCGAGGGTCCGGGTCAGCCGCTACAATTGTGCCGCGGAGCGGCGTGATCTCACCCCGCCGATCGACGGACCCGGCTCTCGGGTCTGTCCTCGTCTGTCTTCCGAGCCTGCCTCCCAAGCGAGGATCCACGTGAGTATGAGCGGAGAGGTGTCCATGAGTAATGCGAAGTTGATCTTTGACGGCGAGGAGTATGAGCTCCCTGTGATCGAAGGGACCGAAGGGGAGCGGGCGATCGACATCGCCGAGCTCCGCAAGCAGACGCGGGCGATCACCCTCGACTACGGCTACGCCAACACGGGGTCCTGCGAGAGCGAGATCACGTTCATCAACGGCGAGGAGGGCATCCTCCGCTACCGCGGGTACCCGATCGAGCAGGTGGCGGCGGGCGCCGACTTCACCGAGGTCTGCTACCTGCTGATCTACGGCCACCTGCCGAACGCGAGCGAGCTCGCCGAGTTCCAGCGCCTGCTGGCCTACCACACCCTCCTGCACGAAGACATGAAGAAGTTCTTCGAGGGGTATCCGCCGACCGCCCACCCCATGGCGATCCTCTCGTCGATGGTCTCGTCGCTGTCGGCCTACTACCCGGAGGGCCAGGGCGACGAGGACGTGGAGCTGAACATCGCCCGCCTGCTCGCCAAGACGCCGACCATCGCCGCCTTCTCCTACAAGAAGACGATGGGCCAGCCGTTCATCTACCCGCGCAACGACCTCTCCTACTGCGCCAACTTCCTGCACATGATGTTCGCCGTGCCGGCGGAGCCGTACGTGGTGCCGAAGGTGCTGGCGAAGGCGCTCAACATGCTGCTCATCCTGCACGCCGACCACGAGCAGAACTGCTCGACCTCGACGGTGCGCATGGTCGGCTCCTCCCAGGCCAACCTGTTCGCGTCGATCGGCGCCGGCATCAACGCCCTGTGGGGCCCGCTCCACGGCGGCGCCAACCAGCGGGTGATCGAGATGCTGGAGAGGATCCGCAACGACGGCGGCGACGTGGAGAAGTACGTCCGGATGGCCAAGGACCGGGACTCCGGCTTCCGGCTGATGGGCTTCGGCCACCGGGTGTACAAGAACTTCGACCCGCGGGCGCGGATCCTCAAGCGCTCGGCCGACGACGTGCTCGAGGCGCTCGGCGTCGACGATCCGCTGCTCGACATCGCCAAGCAGCTCGAGGCGGTGGCGCTCGAGGACGAGTTCTTCGTCGAGCGCAAGCTTTACCCGAACGTCGACTTCTACAGCGGCATCATCTACCGGGCGATGGGCATCCCGACCCAGATGTTCACGGTCATGTTCGCCCTCGGTCGTCTGCCCGGCTGGATCGCCCAGTGGAAGGAGATGCGCGAGGACCCGCGCACGCGGATCAACCGTCCGCGCCAGGTCTACACCGGCGCCACCGCGCGGGACTGGGTCAAGCTCGGCGACCGCTGAACAGCCCTGGAGACCGACCGCCGGGGCCACTCAGCCCCGGCTCCCCCTCTCCGACCGCGGGTCGACCAACCTCAGTCGAGATAGCCGAGGGCCTTCAGGCGCCGGCGCTCGGCGTCGCTCAGGCCCGGTTCGTTGGCCGCGCCGCCTTTCCCGTCGAGTGCCTGCCGCAGGCGCGTCTCCCGGGCGATCTCCGCGTCGAGCAGGCTCCGGAGCCGGGCGACCTCGTCCGGCTGGGCGGTGGCCACGTCGTCGCGCTCATGCGGGTCGCGGTCCAGGCGGTAGAGCTCCGGCTGGCCGGCGGAGAAGATCGCCTTCCACGGTCCGGAGAAGACGGCGCGCTGGGTCGTGCCGGCGAAGATCGGGCGCCCTGCGCTCCGCTCGGCGAGGGGCGGCTCCGGCAAGCCGGCGGTCGGCAGGCCGGCGGCGGCGAGCAGGGTGGGGGCGACGTCGAGGGAGCTGGTCGGCGTCTCGTGGCGCTCGCCGGCGTGCCGGCCCCCGGGCCACTTGATCATCAGCGGCACCCGCACGATCTCCTGGTGGACCGTCGTGTGGAGCACCCTCCCGTGCTCGAAGAAGGCTTCGCCGTGATCGCTGGTCACCACCACCGTCAGGTCATCCCACAACCCCGCCTGGCGCAGGTCATCGAATAGCGTGCCGAGCGCCGCATCGACGTCCCGCGTCCCCTGCCTGTAGAGGGAACGGAGGATGTCCGCCTCGTGGGGCAGAGGAGCGAGCCCGGCGTTGAGCGCCTTGAGCAGCTCCGAGGCGCACTGTCCGGCCCGGCAGCCGTAGTCCGGGAGGCCCCAGCGCTTCTCGACCGTTGCCTGGGTGACTCCGCGGGCCTCGTAGGGCAGGGCCCAGGTATCGGAGTGGGGGGTGAACAGGTGGAGGAAGAAGAAGAGGTCCTGGCGGCGGTGGGCGACGAGCCAGCTCTCGACCACGCGGACCTGCTGGGCCGCGTGCCACGGCACGACCCGGTAGCTCTCGAAGCCACGGTCGAAGCCGAACGCCGGGTTCAGCCATTCGCAGTTGCGTACCAGGCCGACCGTGTGGGCCCCGGTGGCGGCGAAGCGCTGGGCGAGCGTGGTCACCCCCGGAGCTATGGCGCCCTCGATCGAGTCGGCTCCGTGGACCGCCGGCGGCAGGCCGGTCAGCAGGCTGGCGTGAGACGGCTTGGTCCAGCTCGCGGCGGCGTAGTGGGGGCTCCAGATCTCGGCCTCCCGAGCGAACGCGTCGAGGTGGGGGGTGGGCGAGCGGGCCGGCGGCGTGGGGGGCTCGGTCAACGCGCCGATGGCGTCTTCCCGGAGGGTGTCGATCGAGATCAGCAGGATGCGGCGGGCGCTTGCGCGGCGCCGTCCGCTGAACAGGTCCCCGAGGCGCCGGCCGAGCCCGGTCGCCCTGCCGGCACGCTGGCTGTCGGCGGCGACCTCGCGGGTCGGCAGCAGGTGGCGAACGGCCAGGTCGGAGACGTAGACCCGCGCCGCGCCCTTGACCTGGAGGTGCACCGTTCCGCGCCCGCCGGCGTGGGGCGCCAAATCGATGGTCCGCTCGCTCCAGCCGGTCGACGGATCGGCCGCCGCGCCGGGGACCTCGATCCGTGCCTCGGTCGACAGCCCGCCGATGCCCTCGACGGTGACGGTCAGCACGGCCGGAGAGTCGGCCGAGCAGGCGGAGACCAGGAGCCGGGGCTCGGCACCGAGGGAGAGCGGTAGACGGACGGAGGCGCCGGGCTCGAGCGCGGCGGCGAACCGGGTCTCGTCGGCGCACGCGATCTCCGCCGGCGGGGCGACCTCGGGCGCCCCGCCGCCGGTCTGCCCGGCCCGTTGCAGGGACCCGTCCAGCAGGAGATCCGCGTAGACGGGGACGCGCGCGGGCTCGGTAGGAGCGCAGGCGAGAGCGAGGGCGCAGCCGGTCCAGAGGCAGGCGAGAAGGGCACTCCGGAGTGCCCTGCGGGAACCCGAAGCCCCGGGCCGGTACGCGCTCAGGGCTTGTGGAGCGCCGTCCAGTTGAGCTCCATGATCAGCGGGCGACCCTGGCCGGACCCCTGGAGCCAGAGGACCGACGGCACCGGCCGGAGCCCGGCGATGCGGAACCGCCCTTCGCGGCTTCCCAGCACCAGCGCGGAGACGCCGAGCGCCTGGGCATCGACGGCCAGCTCGCTCACCACCACCGTCGCCCAGACCACCTTCGGTGGCTCGCCGCTGCGCTGATTGACGAAGAGTGGGTGGTCGGCGGGCCAGTCCGCTCGCCACTCCACGGCCACCGCCTGGTCATGGAGCGTCAGCTTCTCGAGCGGCCGGCTGTAACCCTCGAAGACCGGCAGAAGCACCGGCCAGCCCTTGCGCTCCGTACCTCCGGGTCCGTCGCCGATCGCCCGCTGGATGCGGCCGATGCGGACCAGGGCATTGTCTACCCCGCGCTGGCGCAGCAGGTCGATCGCCTGGTCCACGGCGAACCCCTTGGCGAAACCGTCCAGGTCCAGCCGGCTGCCGTTGGCGATCCGTACCCGCACCTCGGGACCCTTGGCCTCCGGATCCACCGCCAGCCGGTTGCAGGCCGCGGTCTCGGTCACGCCCGTCGGAACGGGGGGCGGCTCCGGGTTGGCTCCGACGGCGCGCCAGTGGTCCTCCAGGGCGCCGCCGAGGGGCCCGTGGGCGCCACCGGACCACTCGCAGAACTTACGCGCTCGGGTGAGCAGGTCGGCCGTGGACCGGTCGACGACCACTTCGTGCTCGCCCTCGGCCGGGGCGCCCGCGGTGCGCGCCTCAGCCGATGGGGGGGCGGACGCCGTGTCGTTGGCCTGCTCGACCGCGCGGGCGAGCTGCTGGTCGAGCTCCACGATGCGATCGAGAGCGGCTCGGGCGGCCGGGGCGGCTTGCTTCACGTCGGTCGCCGGGATCTCGACGGCCGCGGTCTCGCCGAACGCCTTGGACTCGATCCGGACCGGCACCGAGCGCTGCTCGGGAGCAGCTCCGGCTCGAGGGCCCTCGGCGCGGAGCGGTGGCAGGGTGAGAGCGCCGACGATGACCAGGAGAGCTGCCGGAAGCCGGTGAGTCGCGAAGAGATGGGATGCCATGGAGTGCTCCATGTTATCGGAGGATCCTGGGTACTGCCGGAGATCCCTTCGCGGTCGTTGTCTCATTTTGACCTCTTGCGGAAACATAATACATAAAAGAAATGCTAAAATCCGGATCGAGAGGAGATCATGGAGAGCCCCCGGCACCGTACAGCGCGACAGACCGAACGAAGGAAGGTTCGACAAGCAAGGCGAGGAGAGCGCGGACCGGTCTCGTCGCGCGATGGCCGTGCCCACCCCCCTGAAGGCATGGGGTCGGAGCGCCGTGGCAGCGTGCGTGTGTCCGCCGAGACCGGGAGGCCGGTCGGTGGCTCCGACGATCTCCTGGACCGACTCGATCGGGCGGTGCACCGCGCCGTCAGCCAGGCCTGCCGGTACACGGAGCTGGCCCGGCAGGCGCGGTCGGAGGTCGCCGAGCTGCTGGCCATGGGTACGGCCGTCGAGCGCCTTCGCGCGGTGGCGGGTGACCGGCGACGGTTCTCCAACCCGGCGCTGGTTCCGGCCTTGGTGGAGCACTCCCGGTCCACGGCGAGCGATCACCCGGCGACGGCGCGGGAGCTGGCGGGGCTCGCCCTGGCGATCGCGCGCCGGTTGCCCGCCGAGCCGTTCGGCGAGCGGTTCCGCCGCGACCGGGAGGCCGAGGCCGGGACGGTGTTGGCCGATGCGCTGCTCGCCTGTGGCGAGCTGGACCGCGCCACGGCGTCCCTGGAGGCGGCGGAACGGTGCGCGGCGGGCTCTGCCGACATGCTGCTACTCGCCGACCAGGCGGAGGTGGCAGCGTCCCTTGCCTCTGCCCGGGAACGCTGGAGGGAGTCCTCGGAGCACCTGGAGCGTGCAGAGCTCCTACTGCTCCAGGGCGGAGCCGACGAAGAGCTCCTCTCCGGTCTGGAGCGGCGCCGGGAGGAGATCGGCCGGACCCGCCGGGCGGAGAGCCTCGTGTCCTGAGATCGTCGCCGGCCGTCCCTACCCTCGCGCGGTCAGTCGATCCGGATGCGGGCGAAGCGGCGCTTGCCGACCTTGAGGAGATAGGGCTCCGCGCGGGGCGTGAGCTCGGCGAACGGGTCCTCGACCCGGTCGCCGTCGACCGAGACCGCACCCTGCTGCACGAGCCGCCGCGCTTCGCTGTTGCTCGACGCCAGATCGGCACCGGCGAGGAGCTTGAAGAGCGCCGTCCCGGCGCCGATCGTGTGCTCCGGGACGTCGTCCGGCACACCGCCCTGAGCGAAGACCTGCTCGAACTCGGCCTCGGCGGCCGCCGCTGCCGCGTCGTCGTGGAACAGGCCGACCAGGAACCGGCCGAGCTCCTGCTTGACCGCCTTCGGATGGAGCTTGCCCGCGGCGACCTGCCGCTTGCGCTCCTCGATCTCCTCCTCGGGCAGATCGGAGAGGAGCAGCAGCCAGTCCCACATGAGCTCGTCCGGGATCGACATCGTCTTGCCGTAGATCTCGCCCGGCGGGTCCTCGATGCCGACGGCGTTGCCCAGGCTCTTCGACATCTTCTCGACGCCGTCGGTGCCCACCAGGAGCGGTACGGTGAGCACCACCTGAGGCTCCATCCCCTCCTCCTTCATCAGGTCGCGGGCGACCAGGAGGTTGAAGATCTGGTCGTGGCCGCCGAGCTCCACGTCCGCCTCCATGGCGACGGAGTCGTAGCCCTGGACCAGGGGGTAGAGCAGCTCGTGGAGGGAGATCGGCTGGTTCGTCTCCCAGCGCTTGCGGAAGTCGTCGCGCTCCATCATCCGCGCCAGGGTGTAGCGGCCGGCCAGCCGGATCAGCCCTTCGGAGCCGAGCTCGGAGAGCCAGCGGCTGTTGTAGTCGATCACCGTCCGGTCCCGGTCGAGGATCTTGAACACCTGCTCCTGGTAGGTGGCGGCGTTGGCCTCCACCTGGTCGCGCGTGAGCTGCGGGCGGGTCGCCTTGCGCCCGGAAGGGTCGCCGATCATGGCGGTGAAGTCGCCCACCAGGAAGACCACGCGGTGGCCCAGGTCCTGGAAGTGCTTCATCTTGCGGATGAGCACCGTGTGTCCGAGATGGAGGTCCGGCGACGACGGGTCGAAGCCGGTCTTGACGGTGAGCGGTCGGCCGGTCTTCGCGGAGCGCTCGAGCTTGGCGCGGAGCTGGTCTTCGTCGACCAGGTCGACGGCGCCGCGGCGCAGCAGGGCCAGTTGCTCGTCGACGGGCGGGAAAGCGTGCGCAGCCATGGGGCAGGCAAGATACCACGGTGCGAACCGCCCGATGTCGGGTGCCGGGCGGCGGGGCGGCGGCCGGTCCGCTACCAGGAGATGTAGTCCAGCCCGGGCTGGAGCGTCGGGCGCGGGCGCCCGGTGCCGAGGACCGGCTGGTTCAGGTGCAGGCGGACCCAGGCGGTGAACACCGACGCGAACATCTCGAACCGTGCCCGGGAGCCGGCGACCAGACCACGCTTCTTCTCCTTGACCAGGTGCTTGAGCTCGTAGAGCACGGTGGTCGTGAGCACCAGGCCCTGGCGCCGGCACGAGTAGTTGAGCGCCGTCTCGGCGGCGAAACCGCCCAGGGTCTCCTCCGGCAGCGCTTCGAACACCCGTCGCTCCAGGCAGCGGATGCCCGACAGGAGCGGCCCGGTGCGGGAGTGGAAGAAGTCCAGCAGCCACCCCCGGTGGCGGATGCCGACGTTCATCGCGGCGCAGCCGGAGACCACCGGCTCGATGAGCTGGTAGAGCAGGTACCCGGACAGGTTCATGATGTCGCCGTCGACGAATACCAGAACCGGTGCCGTGGTGTTGGCGACGCCGGTCGCCATGGCCGTTCCCTTGCCGTGGTTGCGGCGCAGATGGATCGTGCGCACGCCCATGGCGCGGCCGATGGCGACCGTGTCGTCGGTCGAGCCGTCGGAGACGACCACGATCTCGTCGACGAGGGGCGTCTCTTTGAGCACCTTCAAGACGTCGGCGAGGGTGTTCTCTTCGTTGAACGCCGGCACGATAGCGGCGACGCGGGCGGCCGGAGACGGCAGAGGGCGGGAGGACGATGGCGCCGGAGCCGGGTCCGGGCCGGGGGACGACACCGCGGTGGGGTCGTAGTGCACGTTGGGCTCCCAGGTTGTGACCGGAGATGAGGTGGTTCCGCTGAGGTGTGTCGGGCGCTCCAGTCGTCGAGTCACACGGGAATGCGAAGCAAGATCCGTGCTACCTCCAGGGCGGAGGGTCCGGCAGGTCGCCGGCGGCGGGCAGAAGCTCGCCGCGGGCCACCAGGTGCGCGTCCCCGGCGAGCTCCACTCGGTCGGGTGCCCGGCCGCGCGCGACCCGCAGGGCGAATCCGCCACGGGTCCGTGCCGTCATCGGCAGCTCCACCGCGCCGGCATCCGCGGCGGCCGCCGCGGCAGCGAGCACCCCGGTGCCGCAGGCCATCGTTTCACCTTCCACGCCCCGTTCATAGCTCCGGATGTCGATCCCATGCGGCCCGGTGAAGCGCACGAAATCGACGTTGGCACCCGGCGGGCCCAGGGCGGGATGGCGGCGCAGCCGGGCGCCCAGTGCGGTCACCGGCGCGGTCGCCAGGTCTTCGTTCCAGGGGAGGACGAAGTGAGGCACGCCGGCCGCCACCAGGAAGCCATCGTGCGCCGTACCGTCCACCTCCGGAGACAGTCGGCGGACGGATGTCGGCGCGGGGAGCTCCAGGGCGACGTCGTCCCGGTCCAACCGCCGGGCGAGGATCGCGCCGGCGTCGGTCTGAACGGCCATGGAGGAGCCCGTGATCCAGCCGAGCTCCCAGGCCAGCCGGGCGGCACAGCGGGTGCCGTTGAGGCACAGGTCCGCCCGGGTGCCGTCGGCGTTGAAGTGGATCATCCGGACCGCCGCGGTGCCATCGGCGGCGGTGCCACCGGCAGCGTCCGCGCGGGACAGCAGGAACAGGCCGTCCGCGCCCAGCGAGAGGCGCCGGGTGCACCAAGCGCGGATCGCGTCCGGCGTCGGGCCACCGGACGGCAACGGCTCCGTCAGCGCGATGAAGTCGTTGCCCGCCCCGGAGACCTTGAAGAACGGGGGGATGGTCCCTCCTATCGCACCCGCGCCGTCACCTGCTCCGACGGCTCGCTCTCGTTGCCGTCGTGGTCGACGGCCGTCACCCGGTAGGTGTAGGAGGCGCCGGCGGTCACGTCCCGGTCGATCAGGGCCGTCTCTGTCACCAGATCGGGGGTGACGAGCTGGAACTCCTGGCTCGCCGGGCTCCGGCGGTAGACCCGGTAGCCCGCCGCGTCGGCGGCTTCGACCGGCCGCCAGACCACGCGCACCTGGGGCGCACCGCCCTGGGCCCGGTCCTGGACGAGGGCGACGACGCCGGTGGGGGCCGCCGGAGCGAAGCGGTCGCGGTAGTCGATCTCCACCTCTTCGCCGAACCGGCTCTCGACCAGCACCGGCCGGCGCGCGGCCACCGCGGTGACGGTGTAGATGTAGCGCTGCCCGAAGACGGCGCTCTCGTCGAGGAGATCGCGGGCCTTCGGCCCGACGGTGCGGACCGGGGCGCCGTACTCGTGCTCGGTGGACAGGCGCCGGTAGACGTTGAAGCCGGCCAGGCCGGGCTCGTCTTCCTCCCCGTCCGCCTTGTCCGCCTTGCCCCCCTCGTCAGTCATTGTGCTCGCCTCCATGGCCTCGCCTTCCCCCTGCTCCGCGGTCGCCGCGGGCGGCTCTTCGCTCGGGGCCGAGGCATCGGTGCTCGCCACGGAGCTTTCGGTGCTCTCGGCGTCCATGGTGGCGGCGTCTGTCTCGTCCGGCGCGGCCTCGGGCACTTCCGGATACTCCCAGCGCAGGCGCACGCCCTGAGCCTCGGCCGCGATCGCCAGGCCGGTCGGCGGAGCGGGCGCCTCCTGGATGGCGAGGGTCACCAGGTTCGACAGGCCGGACTCCTCGCCGGTCGGCCCGGCGGTCTTGACCGCCAGCGTCACCATCGGCCGGCCGGCCGGCGCCGTCTCGGCCTGCGCTTCCGGCGTCGGTATGGGCATATCGAGGGCGATCCGGTCACCCCGGACCGCCGCCTTCAAGTCCGCCGTCGAGAGCATCCGCTCGGGCCGGGCGGCGGCGATGAACTGGCGCGCGTCGAGCGGCTGCTGCTGCCCGCCTTTCGGGGCGTTCCACTGCATCTGCCACACGGTGGCCTCGCTGACCGACGCGAGCGGCGTACCGGCCACCGTGGTGCGGGGGTACGGGAACGACAGCAGCAGCTGGTCCCCCCGCTGGATCGCCTGGAAGTCCTTGGCGGCGGCCGGGATCGGGCGGATCGGCGGCAGCGGATCGCCCTTCTTGCCGCAGCCGGTGAGCGGGCCGGCGAGCAGCGTGACGATCGCCACGATGCCGGTCGCCGAGAGCCGTCCAGACCGTCGCTCGAAGGGGTGAGTGCCTGCGGGACGCGTCATGGAAGCTCCTAGAGCACGTATCTCGACAGATCGTGATTCTGGACGATATCGGAGAGCGCGCGGCGGACGGCGTCGCCGTCGATCGAAAGCTCCACGCCCTCCATGTCCGGCGCCTCGAACGAGACCTCGTCGAGCAGCCGCTCCATCAGGGTCGCCAGGCGGCGCGCCCCGATGTTCTCTGTGTGGGCGTTGACCTCCACCGCCAGGCGGGCGATCTCGGCGACCGCGTCGTCGGTGAACTCGAGCTTCAGCCCCTCGGTGGAGAGGAGAGCCGCGTACTGCTTCGTCAGGGCCGTCTCCGGCTCGGTCAGGATGCGGACGAAGTCGTCCTCGGTGAGGGCGTTGAGCTCCACCCGGATCGGGAAGCGGCCCTGCATCTCGGGGATCAGGTCGGACGGCTTCGAGACGTGGAACGCGCCGGCGGCGAAGAACAGGATGTGGTCGGTCTTGACCATCCCGTACTTGGTCGACACGGTCGTCCCCTCGACGATCGGCAGCAGGTCGCGCTGGACGCCCTCGCGGGAGACGTCCGGTCCCCGGCCGCCCTCGCGCCCGGCCACCTTGTCGATCTCGTCCAGGAAGATGATGCCGCCCTGCTCGACCCGCTGGCGCGCCTCGCGGGCCACCTGCTGCCGGTCGATCAGCTTCTCGGCCTCCTGCTGGGCGAGGATCTCCTTGGCGTCCACCACCTTCACCTTGCGGCGCTGGCGGCGGTTGAACATGCCGGGCAGCATGTCCTTCAAGTTGATCCCGACCTCCTCGACCCCCTGGGGCGTGAACATCTCGAGGCTGGGGAAGGAGCTCTCCTCGAGCTCCACCTCGACCGTGCGCTCGTCCAGGGCGCCGGAGCGCAGCTTCTCCCGGAACTTCTCGCGGGTCTCGCGCAGGCCCTGGTGGGACTCCTCCTCGTCTTCTTCTTCCGGGCGATGGAGGCCGATGCCGGGCACCCGCGGCGCCGGAACCAAGAGCTCCAGCAGCCGGTCCTCGGCGCGGACTCGGGCGGTTTCGAACACCGCCTCGCGCTGCTCCGCCTTGATCATGGAGAAGGCGATCTCCGTGATGTCGCGGATCATCGACTCGACGTCGCGCCCGACGTAGCCGACCTCGGTGAACTTGGACGCCTCCACCTTCAGGAACGGCGCCCGCGCGAGGCGGGCGAGCCGGCGGGAGATCTCCGTCTTGCCGACGCCGGTCGGGCCGATCATCAGGATGTTCTTGGGGGCGATCTCGTCGGCGATCTCGGGCGGTAGCTGCTGGCGCCGCCAGCGGTTGCGGAGCGCGATCGCCACGGCGCGCTTCGCCTTGGCCTGGCCGACCACGTACTTGTCCAGCTCGGCCACGATCTGGCGCGGCGCCATGTCTTCTAAATGGAGCCCGGCGGGTGCGGGCTCGGCGGCAGGGAGGGAGGCCATCTGGGCTCAGAGCTCCTCGAGTGTCAGCTCGTCATTTGTGAAGATACAGATCTCGGCGGCGATCTTCATCGCCTCGCGCACTACCTCCTGCGCCGACAGGTCGGTGTGGCGCAACAGGGCGCGGGCGGCGGCAAGGGCGAAGTTGGAGCCGGAGCCGATCGCCAGGGCGCCGCCGTCCTCCGGGTCGGGCTGGAGCAGCTCGCCGTTGCCGGCGACGAAGAAGCTCTTCTCCTTGTCGGCGACCAGGATCATCGCCTCGAGCTGGCGCATGGCGCGGTCGGTGCGCCAGTCCTTGGCCAGCTCGACCACGGCGCGCTCGAGGTTGCCGGAGTACTCCTCGAGCTTCGCCTCGAGGCGGGTGAACAGCGTCAGGCCGTCGGCGGCGCCGCCGGCGAAGCCGACCAGGACGTTGCCGCGGGAGGTGCGCCGGACCTTCTTGGCCCGGGCCTTGATCACGGTCGATTGCTGGAGAGTGACCTGGCCGTCGGCGCCCATGCAGACGGAATCGCCTTTGCGGACCAGGAGGACGGTGGTTGCGTGCATGCTGGGAGTCATCGTCGTCACGGGCCACGGATTGTAGCAGGGGGAAGGTCCCGGCCCCGCGGGGATCGACCGGCGATCGCGGAGTGCGGGACCGTGGAGCGACCCTTCAGGAGGCGCCCTCACCCAGCTCCCGTTCGAGCTGCTCCAGGTAGCGCTCCACCGCCAGCCCGACGTCGCGGAGCGCCCTCTTCCGCTGGATCCGCCGGCGCTGCTGCTCTGTGTCGACACTCGCGTCCTGGCGGAGGAACGCGACCGAGCGCTCCGCCTCCTGGAGCGCCGAGGCCAGGTCGAACAGGTCGATCCCCAGGGCCGCCATGATCTTTTCCAGGGTCTCGAGCACCGGCCGCTGGTGGCCCCGCTCGTAGCTCGAGATCTGGGACTTGGTCACCTTGGCCCGGTCCGCGAGCTCATGGGCCTGGAGACCCGCGCGGGTGCGGAGCATCTTGATGGTGAGCCCTAGATAGGTGAAGGGCGGCGTGCCGGCCATGGCGTCCTCGCTTTCCGTACGGTTCGCGCGCACCGGAAGGGGCCCTCCCGCCCGGCGGCGATCGCGCGGGCGCTCGTTCGCGCGGTGTTCCCAGGAGATGGCCGATTGTACCGGCGCGCACCTCCCTCGGCGGCGGCCGCTGCATGGCCGGCGGCCGCGACGGCGGCGAAGCTCGAGAGTACTCCGTGCCATCGAGAGCGAATTTCGTCATTCCGAAGGGGAAGCTCCGGCAGCCGCCGGCGCCCTGCACCGTTCCCTCGAACGCCCATACGCCACACTCACGCAATGCAGGGACCGGGCGGCACCCGGCATGCGGCCGGTGCGCGATCCGGTCCCAGGAGGAAGGACTCATGCTTCGCACCATCCTTTCGATCGCCTTCGTGCTCGCCCTGGCGCTCGCGCCGGCCGCGCACTCGGCCCAGGACCTGGGTGTCCACGTCCAGAACCACGGTCAGATCGACCCCAACGGCCAGCCCGCGGCCAGCCAGGCCGGCCCGGAGCTCTTGGCCGCCACCGGTTGCGCGCTCGGCTCCTGCGGCGAGGTCGGCGGCGTGACCGACCCCAACGGCCAGCCGATGCTCCTTTCCGCCACCGGCTGCGCGCTCGGCTCCTGCGCCGAGATCGGCGGCGTGATCGACCCCGACGGCCAGCCGATGCTCCTTGCCGGAGCCGGCTGCGCGCTCGGCTCTTGCGGGGAGGTCGGCGGCGTGATCGACCCCAACGGCCTGACCGCCGCCGGCCGGCCGACCTCGCCGGCCGCCAGGCTGATCACTTGGGTCCGGGCGCTCTTGGCCGTCTGAGCCCCCGGTCATGGCCGTCCCCGGCCCGGGCAGCGCGCGGCCCTCCGCGCGGCCCGGGCAGCTCTTTGTCTGCTCCGGTGGGTGGCCGGCCGGCCGGCAGATGGGGCGTCCCCGGGCTCCCCCCTCTCGCCCCGGCGCCACTTGCGCCCCGGCCGGGGCGCCGTGCTACAGTGCTCGATCAAGCAATGGCAACCGAACCGCCACACGAGCACAAGAGCGTGCACGACTGGGTCATGCTCTTCGAGAACGTCGAGGAGTCGACCCTGCTCACCGCCTGCGACGCGGCCCGTGCAGCCTGGTCCGACCGGGCGCGCGGCCTGGGCCGCTGGCTCGATCACGTCGCCGCGTGCCCCGCCTGCCGGCAGATCGCCCGCACCCAGGAGGGGCTCCTGGCGGACGACTGCCTCGGCTGCCCGGAGTGCCGTGACGCCCTCCAGGTGGTCTACGACCTGGTCGACCTCACCGAGCACTACGAGCCGGTGACGATCCTCGAGCTCCACCGCGCCGAGGAGTTCATGGAGGAGCTCGCGCCGTTCTCGCTCGACGAGCAGATCACCCGGGTGCGCGCGGTCGACTACTACCAGCAGTGGGGCGTCGCCCAGAGGCTGCTGCTGGACGCCCAGGCCGCCTGGCACCGGGACCCGCAAAAGGCCCACGACCGGGCGCTCCTGGCCGTCGCCGTGGCGAGCAAGCTGGACCCGGACTCCTACGGCGCGGCCTGGATCGCCGACCTGCGGGCCAAGGCCCACGCCTACCTCGCCAACGCCCACCGGATCCTGGGCCAGTTCATCGACGCGGAGATCGAGTTCACCATCGCCGAAGCCCACCTGCGCCAGGGGGTCCGCTCCGGCCAGGCCCAGGCCCGGGTGTTCTCGCTCAAGGCGTCGCTGCTCAAGGACCAGCACCGCCACCACGAGGCCCTGGCGCTCCTCGCCCAGGTGGAGCGGTTCCACGAGGAGCACGGCGAGCGCCACGAGGCCGGGCGGATCGCGCTGAAACGGTCGACCGTCCTAGACCTGCTGGGCGAGCCCCGGGAAGCGGCTGAAGAGGCATCTCGTGCCGCTGCGATGCTCGATCCTGCGCGCGAGCCTGAGCTGCGTTTGGCTGCCCGCAACAACTCCATCAGCTTCTTGCTCGCCGCCGGCGACATCGAGCAGGCACGCGCCCTGTTCGACGAGCTTCCACCCATGCCCGAGCCGCTCACGGAGCTCGAGCGCCGGTGGCTCGAAGCGAACCTCCTCCGCTCCGAAGGCCGCCACGGTGAGGCCCGCACGGTCTACGAGCTCGTCCGGACCGGCCTCAGCGAGGCCGGAATGTTCTATCGCGCGGCCCTCGCCTCCCTCGACCTCGCCGTCACGGCCCACGCCGAAGGAGGGCGCCGGGGCGAGGTCTTGCTGATGGCAGAGCAGGCGGCCGTCCAGCTCACCCTCGCCGGCGCCAAGCCGGAAGCCTTCACCGCCCTCCGCCTCGTCCTTCAGGCCGCCCGCGAAGACGCCGTCACCCTCGCCGTCATCGACCAGGTCCGCCGCCGCCTAGCGGCCCTCCAGCCCTCCTGAGGCCCGCGGGCCTTCGCCTGCCGCAACTCCGAGCACATCCACCAGGGGGAGCAGTGTCCGTACGGCGGCATCAACTGCCGGACCCCCCAGATCACGGAGCTCGGCGTCGAGACGATCCCCGGTTCAGGCAACGCGTTCGAGGCGCGCCTGGTGGTCGAGGTCGTCGCACCGGACAACGCCACCTACGTCTTCTACCTCGCCGGCCGCCCCGTCGCCCAGCTCCGGATCGACGGCACCGGCGCCGAGACCTGGACCTACCTCACCACCGACCACCTCGGCACCCCCCTCGTGGCCACGGACGAAAGCGGGGACATCGCCTGGCAAGGGTAGCTTCGAACCCTTCGGCACCGACGACCAGCAGGGCACGAGCCGGAGCGCGATGGGGCCAATCCTTACCTCTTCCCCCTACCGGTCCTTCGCCCGGGGATGGGCCTGCCGGTAGACGTTGAGCAGGCGGTCCACGTCCAGGTGGGTGTAGCGCTGGGTGGTGGAGAGGGAGCTGTGGCCGAGGAGCTCTTGGATGGAGCGGAGGTCGGCGCCGTTCTCTAGCAGGTGGGTGGCGAAGGTGTGGCGGAGGGTGTGGGGGTGGACGCCGGCGGCGACGGCGGCGGTCTCGACCGCGCGGTCGACCACCCGGCGGATGGACCGGTCGGTGAGCCGGCCGCCCCGGTGGTTGAGGAAGACCGGCTCGTCCGCGGGTTCCGCGTCCTCGGCCCGGCACCGGACCGCTTCCCAGTCGGCGAGCCAGTCGCGGAGCGCCGCCTCGGCGGGGCGTCCGAACGGCACCATGCGCTCCTTGCCGCCCTTGCCGACGACCCGGAGCACCCGGGCCGAGAGGTCCAGGTCCGGCCAGTCGAGGGAGACCAGCTCGCCGACCCGGAGGCCGGTGGCGTAGAGCAGCTCGAGGACCGCCCGGTCCCGTCGCCCGAGCTCCGGCGCCGTGCGCTCCGGCCCGTCCGTCGCTTCGATGACGGTCTCGACCTCCCCCGGGCGCAGGTGCCGGGGCAGGGTCTTGGGTGCCTTCGGGGTCTTGACGCCGTGGGCCGGGTTGGCCGCCACCTCCCCCTCCCGCACGGCGTAGCGGAAGAGGCCGCGGACCGCGGAGAGCGCTCGCCCCTGGCTGGTGCGGGAGAGGCCCGCGCGGGCCATCGACGCGACGAACGAGCGGATCGCCAGGCGGTCGGCGTCGCCGGGGTGGAGCGCGCCCGCCTCACGGCCCAGGAACTCGGCCAGGAAAGAGGCGAAGCGCTCCAGGTCGCCGGTGTAGCCGCGGACGGTGTGGACGGAGAGGTTCCGTTCCTCGGCCAGGTGGCGCAGGTAGCGGTGGATCAGCCGTTCGAGGGGGCCGGCCGGGGCCATGGTCATCCCGGCGCGCCCGCCGCGGCACGCTCGGCCGCCGGGGCGCCGAACGGTGCCGCCGACGCGGGGACGCCGTGGGCTTTGGCCCAGGCCAGGAGGTCCCGCCGGGAGCGCTCGGCGTAGGCGGCGCGGCGCTCGCGCTTCTTGACCCTCCGCGGCAGATCGTCGAACAGGCCGTAGTTGATGTTCGCCGGCTGGAAACGCTCCGGGCTCGAATCGGTCAGGTGGCGGGCGAGGGCGCCCAAGGCGGTCGTCGCGGGGAGCGGCGTGATCGGATCGCCGGCGCGGGCAGGGTCTCGTTCGAGGCTCAGGTAGAGGGCGATCGCCAGCCCGGTGGCCGCGGACTCGAGGTACCCCTCGACGCCGGTGAGCTGGCCGGCCAGGCGCACCCGGGGCGCGGAGCGGATCCGGTAGAGCTTGTCCAGGTGGGTCGGGGAGCTCACGAACGTGTTCCGGTGGATCTGGCCGAAGCGGACGATCTCGGCGTGCTCGAGCCCCGGGATCATGGCGAACACCCGGCGCTGCTCGGGCCACTTCATGCGCGACTGGAAGCCGACCAGGTTGTAGTGGCTCTTGGCCAGGTTCTCCTGGCGGAGCTGGACCACCGCGTAGGGCCGGGTGCCGTCCGGCGCGGTCAGGCCGACCGGCTTCATGGGCCCGTAGCGCAGGGTGTCGACACCGCGGCGGGCGAGCTCCTCGATCGGCAGGCAGCCCTCGAAGAAGAGCGCCTTCTCGAAGCCGTGGAGCGGCAGCACCTCGGCTTCGGTGAGCGCTTGGTGGAAGGCGAGGTACTGGTCCCGGTCCATCGGTGCGTTCAGGTAGTCGTCGCCGTCCCCCTTGCCGTAGCGTGACTGGGCGAACAGCTTGCCGTGGTCGAGGGACTCGGCGTCGACGATCGGGGCGATCGAGTCGTAGAAGTAGAGCCACTCGCTGCCCAGGATCTCGCCCAGGCGGGCCGCCAGGGCGTCCGAGGTGAGGGGACCGGTGGCGATGACCACGTCCGGGCCGTCTCCGGAAGCGCCTTCCGCCTCACCTTGGGAGGTGGGGGCCGGGGGGAGCGCGGTGACCTCTTCGCGGCGGATCTCGACGCCCGGCAGGTCGGCCAGGCGGCCGGTGACCAGGGCCGCGAAGCGCTCGCGATCGACCGCCAGGGCGCCGCCGGCGGGGACCGCGGCTTGCCGCGCCGCGCCGATGATCAGCGATCCGAACGCTTCCATCTCGCGCTTGAGCAGGCCGGCTGCATGCTGCGGGTCGTCGCTCCGGAGCGAGTTCGAGCAGACCAGCTCGGCCAGGTCGCCGGTCTTGTGGGCCGGAGTCGAGCGCCGCGGGCGCATCTCGTGGAGCACCACCGGCACGCCGCGGTTGGCGAGCTGGTAGGCGCACTCGCTCCCGGCGAGGCCGCCGCCGACGATGTGAACGGGTTCGTGGGTCATGGGCGTCGTGATGTCATTATAGGGAGCAGGGACGCGCGATCGGCACGAGAACCGGGACGGACGAGGCGGCCGATCCGCCGCCCGCTCCAACGCAGGGAAGGGAAGGAACAATCCAATGGTCACGACTGTCGTGCTGCTGAACGTCGAGGGCGACAAGATCAACGAGATCGCCCAGCAGGTCCTGAACATCGAGGGTGTCACCGAGGTCTACTCGGTCGCCGGCCGCTACGACCTGGTGGTCGTGGTGCGCACCAAAGGCACGGAGGAGCTGGCCGAGGTGGTCACCAGCCGGATGCTCAAGGTCGGGGGCATCAGCCACTCGGAGACACTGACCGCGTTCCGTGTCTACTCCCACCACGACCTCGATCGGATGTTCGCCATCGGCCTGGACAGCCCGGGTTCGGGCGAGATCCACGGTCCGGAGTGAGGTGCCCCGGTGAGCGAAGAGGCACGTGACAAGGCCGGGGATCCGGCTCTGCGGGAGCGGCTGGTCGACTTCCTCGACAGTCAGAACGCCCACGCCGGGTTCGATCGGGTGGTGGCCGGCCTGCCGGCGCCGCTCCGCAACCGCCGGCCGCAAGGATCGGGCCACTCCTGCTGGGACCTCCTCGAGCACCTCCGGCTCGCCCAGAAGGACATCCTGGAGTTCAGCCGGGATCCGGACTGGGTGTCGCCCGCGTGGCCCGAAGGCTACTGGCCCGGGGCTGATGGCACCGAGGCGTCCGAGAGCCCGATCGACGATGCCACCTGGGACCGCAGCGTGGCGACCTTCCGCTCCGACCTCGAGGAGATGAAGGCGATGGTCCTGGACACCGCGCGGGACCTGTACGCGCCGTTCCCGTGGGGCGACGGCCAGACGCTGCTGCGGCAGGCGCTCCTGGTCATCGACCACAACGCCTACCACCTGGGACAGATGGTCGACGTGCGCCGGCTGCTCGGCGCGTGGCCACCAACGGCGAAGGGCGGTTGAACCGCGTGGGGGGGCAGGGGGTCCGAGCAGTTCCGGAAGAGCAGGTCGCCCGCCTGCGGGTCCAGCTCGTGCATTCGGTGCGGAAGACCTGCCCGGCCTGGCTGCGGGCCGACGCGGACGATCTGGTCCAGACCGCCCTCCTGCGCGTCCTCGACGCCCGGCCGCGGGCGGCCGCTGATGAGGGAACCGACGGGCTTTCGTCGTCCTACTTGAGGAAGGCGGCCTACAGCGCCGTGGTCGACGAGATCCGGCGGCGTCGTAGGCGCCAGGAGGTTCCCTTGGAGGCTGAAGGTGATCCGGCACCACCGATTGCGGTGGCACCGATCCGGACGACCGCGAGCGCTGCCCCCGATCCGGAGCAACGCTCGGCCGGTCGGGAGACAGGGCGTGCGATCCGCGACTGTCTCGGCGAGCTCGTTCGACCCCGTCGCCAGGCGGTCAGCCTTTACCTCCAAGGGCATCGGATCAAGGAGGTGGGAGACCTGATGGGATGGGACGCGAAACGTGCCGAGAACCTGATCTTCCGCGGCCTGGCTGATCTGCGGAGCTGCCTCGACCAGAAGGGGGTGCGCGCGTGAGCGTCGAACGGCCGAGCGAGCAGGAGATCGCGCGTCTCCGCGAGGCGTTTGCCGCTGACAGCGACCGGACCGCCCCAGATCCAGTCAAGGACCCCTGTCCGGCTCCCGAGCGGATCTGGGATGCCCTCGACGGCGCCCTGGGCCCTGAGGCGCTGCGGGAGATCGTCGACCACGTCGCCGTCTGTCCCGCCTGCGCCGAGGAGTGGCGCCTCGCCATCACGTTTCGCGAAGAGGCGGTGAACGAAGAGAGCGAGGACGGCGCCGCTCCGGCGCCCGGCGGCCGCGGTCTCGATCCGGTCGACCTTCCCGGTCGCCGTCTGCAGGTGCCCGCCTGGCTGGCCGCCGCCGCGGTCGCGGTCCTGGCCCTGGGCCTCGGTGGCATCTGGTGGAGCACCGCCCGCTCCGGCGTCCCCGGAGCCACCCAGGCTCCCGTCTACCGCCAGGCCACCGAGCAGCAGATCGACTCGCTCCTGCCCGAAGGAAAGCCCCTCTCGCGGGCCGAGCCGGTGCTGCGCTGGACCACCGGGCCCGAGGGCTCCGTCTACGACGTCGTGGTCTCGACCGAGGACCTGGCCGCACCACCCATCGCCGAGGCCTCCGGCCTGACCGAGGCCCGCTACCGGATCCCCGCCGACGCGCTTGCCGGCCTGCCCGCCGGCGCCGAGCTCCTCTGGCAAGTGGACGCCACCACGCCGGACGGCAAGCGGATCAGCTCGAAGACCTTCGAGACCCGGCTGGAGTAGGCGGCGCCATCGCGGACGGGAAGCGGGTTCTCTCGAAGGCGTTCAGTGCGCAACCCGCCTCCGGCGCCACTGCATCTCTGACCAGCGTTTCGATAGACTGTCGGGCAAGCCAACGCTCGTGATCTGAACCGTGCAACCTGGTCCCCGGTGAGGGAATCAGGCACCGGCTCGCGTTCACCCGGAGGACGGGGAGCAACGGGCTCTTCGGAAGATTGAACCATCCTGCCAGGCCGACCGCCTGGAAGGGTATCGAGACGAGGAGCGTGATCGTGAGCACGCAACGGAGACTGCAGTCGTTGCCAGAAGCTCCGGATGTCGGAGAAGAGCGGAGCAGAGAAGCAACTGGAGCCGACCAACAACCGAAAGCTCGGGAGGCGAGGGTGATCAGACGCAAGCGAATTGAGCTCGGTTTCTTCATTCGCAGGAGGGTCGATGGCCGGTTGAAGTACCTTCTGCAGATTCCCCCGGCCAAACGCCGGTTTGAGCTGCCGGAGGGCGACGAGAAGTCGCCAGGGCAGGAAACCCCGGAGGCGAATCGACAGCAGGGCGGGTCGGAAGAGGTGCAGCCGCAGACGATCGCACTCGCGCTGACTTCGGCGCCGGGCGGTGGAGTCCAGGAGCAGTCGAACTCGGCCGGAACGGATGACTCCGGGCCGATTCACTCGACCAGCTACGAGATCGGGTTCTATTGCAGCATCACGACGACAGAGTCCGGCTCGGACGATTCGTAGGAGAGGAGGCCCGGCACGCCCCGAGCGCGGCCCAGCTCGAGCCCATTTGTCCTTGCGACAGCTCTTGCGGTTCTGACTCTCGCTCCCGGACGGGTGTCCGCGGCGTCATCGCCTCAAGCGAAGTCGCTTGCCGAGTGTCGGGCTCTTCTCGCCTCGCAGCCAAAAGAGAAGTCGACTGCGCTCTGCTTCTACGACCTGGCGCTGGGCGAGGCAGACGGCGGGCCGGCAGCCGAGGCGCTCGAGCGACTCTCGCAGGAGCATGAGAATCTTCCCTGGCTCACCTACTACGTTGCCAACCTTCACTGGAGAGATGCAGCGCTGGCAGCGAGACTTTACGCTCATGTCGCCGAGGAATTCGCCCGCGACGGGGACCTAGAGGGTGAGATCCAGTCGAGGATCAATCGGAGTCAGCGGCTCGTCGCGCTAGGGCGGAACGAGGAAGCACGGGCGGAGGCCGAGACGGTCTATCGGCTTGCGGAAGGATCTGAGGATCGGCTGCTACGCGCTTGGGGGCAACTAACGCTCGCTCGTCAGCTCCTTCATTCTGGAAGAGAGCTCGGGCGTGCTTACGACATCTTGCTCCGGATCGATCCACCCCCGGGTGAGCAGGGCGATTCGTTGAGGCGAGATCGGCTCGCCCTCCTGGGAAGCGTGTCGATCGAGCTGGGCCGCTTCGCACAGGCCGAGCGAGCATACAGGGAGGCACTCGCCCTGGCGCAGCAGCGCGACGATCAGTGGGGACGGTACGCGGAAGCAACGGCCCGGTACGGTTTGGCCCGGACGGCCTATCAGCAGCTCGTGGAGACGCCGAGTCCGGCTCGGCGGGCTGAGGTGGCTCAGCTCGCACGGGAGACTCTGAGGGCAGCGCAAGAGGCCGGCCACCGTGAGGTGCAAGCTTATGCTTATTGGTTGCTCGCGCAACTCGAGCCAGGACCCGAATCGGAGCGACTTCTCGAAGACTGTTTACGTGTGGCGCGAAATGCTCGTTTGGAAAGCTACTGCCTGAATCCCCTGGCACGCCATCGAGCGTCCACGGATCCAGTCGCTGCGTTGAGGATGCTCGACAGGTCGTTCGCTCTGGCTCGTCGGACGGGGGACGAATGGGCGGAGATCTTCGTCTGGCAGGAAAGGCTGCCGGTCTACTGGGAGGCAGAGGACCCTTTACGTGCTCTGACGCTTTCAAGGAAGGCGCTCGATTCGATCGAGGAGCTCCGGGACCGCCAAGAGCACGGGTCACCAGCTCAAGCTGCCCTGTTCTCGCGCTGGAGCGACCTCTATGCTTGGCTTGCGGGCCGCCTCCTGAAGAGTGGAGAAGGGTCTGACCGAAGGGTCTGGGCGTCGAAGGAGGCCTTCCGGGTCGACGAACGGATGCGCGCCCGCTCGTTGACCGATTGGCTGCGGCGGGCCAATGCAGAGTACCGGTCGGCGACGGGCGGTGGGGACTTTGCGGACCTGGAGCAGGTCCAACGTGCTCTGGGTTCTGACGAAGCCCTTCTCTCCTTCCAGGTTGCGCCGTGGGAGGGCCCGTCGGGGAGGTTTGGTGGCGGCTCGTGGTTGATGACGATCACACGTCATGGGGCAAGAGCTTTCCGCCTGCCAGGACGAACCGACATTCGCCGGGCGGTGCGGCTGTTCGAGGGGCTGGTGGAGCAGCGGGACGGGTCAGAGGCGGAGCCGGGGGCGCGTCTCTACAAGAAGCTGCTGGCACCGGCGCTCTCCGAGCTGCCGCCGGAGGTGAAGCGGCTCGTCCTGGTGCCGGACGACGCGCTCCACCGACTGCCCTTCGCGGCGCTCCGGCCGACGGCGGACGGGACGCCGCTGGGGGCCCGGTATGAGCTGGTGCGGGTGCCGTCGGCGACGCTCTGGTTGCGCTGGCGCTCGGAGGAGCCGGCGACGGCCAGGAAGCCGGTTCTGGTGTTGGCGGACCCGACTTTGAACGGTGGCGCGATACGGCCTCCAGAGGAAGAAGATGCACCCTCGGCCGCGTCGGCAGAATCTCCTGGTGGCTCCCAGCTCGCGCAGGTCCGTGGTGCGGACAAAGGTACCGAAGGGCAGCCGGGCACGGCTTTCGGTCCCTTGACGTACGCCCGCGAGGAGGGGCGCTTCGCTATGCGGGACCTGGGAGGGGGGCTGTTCCTGGCCGGACCGGAGGCGACGGAAGAGCGTTTGGTTTCACTCGATCTGTCCAGCTTCAGCTTGATCCACTTCGCGGCCCATGCGGTGACCGACGAGGACCGGCCGGAGCGCTCGGCCGTGCTGCTGGCTTCTGACGGCACAGGGGAGAGTGGGCCGCACGACGGACGGCTCGAGAGCTCGGAGATTGCTCGCTTGAAGCTCGGGGGCAGGACGGTCGTCTTGGCATCGTGCCGGAGCGCGGGCGGCACGGTCCTCTTGGGCGAGGGGGTGATGAGCCTGGCGCGAGCCTTCTTCCAGGCCGGGGCCCACGGGGTGGTGGCGAGCCTCTGGCCGCTCCGCGACGACGAGTCGGCGGCGCTGTTCCGGCGGTTCTACCGGCACCTGGCGGCGGGGGAGACGGTGGCCGGGGCGCTCCACACGGCCCGGCAGGAGGCGATCGCAGCCGGCGAGCCGGCGGCCGCCTGGGCCGGGCTGGTGGTGCTCGGTGACGGGGCGCTCGTTCCGGTGCCCGGAGGCCGCTGGATCCGACCCTCCGCGAGTCTGGTTGCCGCAGTGGTCGTCGTGCTCCTGGCGGCCCTCGTGATCGCGACCTGGCTCTGGGGCGCCCTCCGGCGCCGCGGCGGCGTGCGGCGCGCCGGCTGAGACTCGGGCTGGACCGGAGCGGGTGGGCGTTCGTCTCCCCGCTCGTACCCTACCGGGGCGTCTCCCATGCCACGCGGTAGAGCGGCTCGGGCTCCAGCCGCCGCTCGATCGCGGCGCGGATCTCCTCGGCCCGGGGCGGCGGCTGGGCGGCGACGCGATCGCGCGCGGCGATCTGGTCGAGGGTCAGCTCCGGGGCGGGGGCGCCGGTGAGACCGCCGCTCAGGCGGACGTAGAGGAGCAGCGGGTCGGGCGAAAGCCATTTTCCCTGGAGCGATTCCAGCGCCTCCCACAGGCTGAAGCCGGGGATCTCGAGGGCACCGTCACCGCGCGGGCCGCCCGGGGTGAAGCCCTCCGTCTCGAGCACGCGCCCGCCGGGAACCACCCGGATGTGGGCGGGGAAGGGGTCGTAGAGCAGGCGCGAGATCTCGTTGATCGAGTAGGCCTCGTCGTCGTCGATGACCAGGACCTCTTCGGCCTTGTCCATGGCGTCGTCGACGGCGTCGACCAGGGGCTTCTCGTGCGCCAGGAGCTGGTGCCGGAGCGCGTCTTCGTCCTCGCCGTCCAGCACGTCGGCGAGCAGCACGCCGAGGGTGACCCGTGCGCGGTCGGGGTGGGACGCGAGGTAGGTGTAGAGGGCCGAGGCGGCCCGGAAGTAGGTCGCCAGGGCGCCCGTCCACGGCCCGACCGACCGGTCGTAGATCTGGCGTTGGCGGCGGGTCGCGCGGCCGGCGGCGAGCGGTGCCAGGGAGAGCTCGGCCCACCCGTCCTCGGCCTGGTAGTCGGCGGAGATGAGCGTGTCGCCGAAGAAGCGGGTGAGGGCATCCGGATGATCGGCGAGGTCGATCCGGGCGACCTGGTGCGCTTCGCGGAGGCTGCCACTCTTCCAGTCGAAGGAGGCGTGCCGGGACGGCGCATCGAGCCCGATGAACCGGAGCGCCCACGCGTCCTCGCCGCTCAGGATCTCTCGGCGCCGCTCGTCGACGCGCGCCTCGAGGGTCGGGTTGTCGCCGTGCCCTTGGCCGGACTGGATGCGGGTGACGAGCTCGATCTCGCAGAGCTGGCCGGGCTGGTCTGGCTGGTCGGGGGCCTCCTCCGGTGCGGCGGCGGTGTCCCCGTCGGCGTCGCGGGGCAGGAAGCGGATCGTGAGCTCGTCGCGAACCGGCTCTTCGAAGCAGCCGGCGAACAGCAGGAGGATGGGGAGGAAGAGCGCGATCCGACGAGGTCTCATCGGACCCTAATCTACCCGAACTGCAATTGGCCCAGCCTGCACCAGGGTTCCGGCAGGGGGGATGTGCCCGGGCGGGTGGTGGCGCCCTCTCCTTCCCCGCGGGGTGAGGAGAGGGGATCTTGTCACCCGGCCTGGGCCGCCGCTTGCCCTTCCGGTGCCTCCACCTGCTCCTCGTAGTCGCACTCCTCGTTGGGGCAGAGCAGGCGGGTCCCCTTCTTCTTGGTGGTCTTCTCGGTCAGGAAGGGGGAGTCGCACTGGGGGCACTTCTTGGCGACCGGCTTGTTCCAGAGTGCGTACTTGCAGTCGGGGTAGCGGTCGCAGGAGTAGAAGATCTTGCCCCGCCGGGAGCGCTTTTCGGCGATCTCTCCCTTACCGCACTCCGGACAGGTGATGCCGGTCGGCTTCGGCTCCTCCTTCTTCTCCTTGGCGGTCTTGCGGATGTTCTTGCACTCCGGGTAGGCGCTGCAGCCGTAGAAGGCGCCGTAGCGGCTCCGCCGTAGCACCATCGGCGAGCCGCACTTCTCGCACGGCGGGACCTCCTCGGCGGGCGTGACCTCTTCGTCGTCGCCTTCACTCGCGGGCTCCGGATCCCGGGTAAAGGTGCACTCCGGATAGTTCGAGCAGCCGAGGAAGCTGCCGTAGCGGCCGAACCGCAGGACCAGCTCGTTGCCGCACTCGGGGCACTTCTCGCCGGTCGGCACCCCTTCGCGCTTGACGTTCGGCATCTGCTCGCTGGCCGTCTCCAGATCCTTGGAGAGCTGCTGGTTGAACTCCGCCAGCGCCTTCTTCCACGCCACCTTGCCCTCCTCGATCTGATCGAGCTCCTCCTCGAGGTGGGCGGTGTAGCCCTCGTTGATGATGTTGTTGAAGCTTCCCTGGAGCATCTTGTTGACCAGGTTGCCGAGGAGGGTCGGGGCGAATCGCTTCTGGACCTTCTCGACGTAGTCGCGGTCGGTCAGCGTGGCCAGGATCTGGGCATAGGTCGAGGGCCGGCCGATGCCGTTCTCTTCGAGGGCCTTGACCAGGGTGGCCTCGCTGTAGCGGGCCGGCGGCTGGGTGAACTTCTGCTCGCTGTGGAGCTCCAGGAGCTTCAGCTTCTCGCCCTCGGTGAGCGGCGGCATGGTGGTGCCTTCGCCGTTCTCATCGCCGTTGGTGCCGTTGTTCTTCCTGGCGTCCTCGTCCGCCGCCTCCTGATAGACCGCCAGGAAGCCGGGGCTCTTCAGGATCTTGCCCCGGGCGCGCAGGGTGTAGCGGCCGTTCTCCACGTCGACCTGGGTGACGTCGAAGACCGCCGGCTTCATCTGGGAGGCGATGAACCGGTCCCAGATCAGCTTGTAGAGCTTGAGGTCTTCCGGCTTGAGGTACTGCGCCACCCTCTCCGGCGGCAGGTCGAAGTTGGTCGGGCGGATCGCCTCGTGGGCGTCCTGGGCGCTCTTCTTGGACTTGTAGCGCACCGCCTTGGCGGGGAGCGCCTTGTCGCCGTAGGTGGCGGCGATGAACTTGCGGCCCTCTTCCAGGGCCTCCTCGGCCACGCGGGTCGAGTCCGTCCGCATGTAGGTGATCAGGCCGATCGCCCCCCGGTCGCCGATCTCCTTGCCCTCGTAGAGGCCCTGGGCGATGCCCATGGTCCGCTTGACCGAGAAGCCGAAGCGCCGGGCCGCGTCCTGCTGCAGGCGGCTGGTGATGAACGGCGGGCCGGGGCGCTGCTTGGACTCCTTCTTCTCGATCGAGCGAACGGTGAAGGTGCCGCCCTTGAGCGCCTCGACGATCTCGGCCGCCTGCTCGCCGTTCTCGACCTTCTGCTTCTTGCCGTCGATCTGGTGGAGCCGGGCGTTGAACGGCGGCGGCTCGGAACCCTCCAGGTCCGCGCCGAGCGCCCAGTACTCCTCCGGGACGAAGGCGTCGATCTCCGCCTGGCGGTCGCAGACCATCTTGAGCGCCACGGACTGGACCCGGCCGGCGGAGAGGCCCTGCTTGATCTTCTCCCACAGCAGCGGGGACAGGCGGAAGCCCATCAACCGGTCGAGGATGCGCCGCGCCTGCTGGGCGTCCACCTTGCGCGCGTCGATCGTCCGCGGGCTCTCGAGGGCCGCGAGCACGGCGCGCTTGGTGATCTCGTTGAAGGTCACCCGCTGGATCTTGTCCGGCTCTTTGTCCAGGATCTCGGCGATGTGCCAGGCGATCGCCTCGCCCTCGCGGTCGGGGTCGGGGGCCAGGTAGACCAGGTCCGCGGTCTTGGCCGCCTGCCGCAGCTTCTTGACCACGGTCTTCTTCTTGTCGAGCACCTCGTAGTGGGGCTCGAAGTCTGGACCGATGCCCATGTCCTTCTTGACCAGGTCACGGATGTGTCCCATGGACGCTTCGACCTGGTAGCCCTTGCCCAGGAATTTCTTGAGCGTGCGGGTCTTGGCGGGGCTCTCGACGATGATCAGGTTCTTGGTCACGGTTCGGGTAAAGCGGTTCGTTCAGCGGGTTATTCCATGGCGGGTCGGCGGTCGCCGCCGCTTCGAGCACGAGAGATCGCCCGGGACGGGCCCGGACTTCCCGGCGGCCGGGACCGTAGCACCGGGGCACCGTCTCCTGTCAACTGCGTGCCGCCATCACCCCGCCGCGGGACGGCGGACGAAGGCCGGACCCGGCTCTCGGCGGACCCTGCCGGAGAGCTCCAGCTCGAGCAGGGCACCGAGGACGCGGTCGACCGGTGCATCCACCCGTGCCGCCAGGGCCTCCGGCGATTCCGGGGTGGCCGGCGCCATGGCGGCGAGCAGGCGGCCGGGGAGCCCCGGTGGGCCCGGGGAGCCGTCGGAAGAGCCCTCTCCGGCATGGCCTTCCGCCGCGGGCGCCGCGTCCGGGCTCTCCGCGGGCGGCGGGGCCGGCTCGACGCCGAGGATCTGGAGCACCTGCGACGGCGCCAGGGCCGGGAAGGCGCCGTCGGCGATCAGGGCGTTGGTGCCCTTGGCGCCGGAGGCGAAGATCCTGCCGGGGACGGCGAGCACGTCGCGCCCGAGGTCGAGGGCGAAGCGCGCAGTCACCAGCGAGCCCGAGCGGCGGGCGGCCCTGATCACCAGGGTGGCGCCGGCCAGGGCGGCGATCAACCGGTTGCGCACCGGAAACTGCCACGCCTTGGGCTTCACTCCGCAGGGGAGCTCGGTGACCAGGGCGCCCCGTGCGGCGATCGCGTCGCCGAGCCGCCGGTGGCCCCGCGGGTAGTCGACGCCCAGGCCGGTGCCGAGGACGGCGACCGTGGCCGACGGCGGCGCGCCGTCTGCGGCCAGGGCGCCGCGGTGGGCAGCGGCGTCGACACCGCGGGCGAAGCCGGAGACGACGGTGAGCCCGGCCGCGGCCAGCTCGCGGCCGAACAGCTCCGCGGTCTCTCGGCCGTAGGCGTCCGCCCGGCGCGAGCCGACGATGGCGACGGCCGCCCGGTCGCCGCCCCCGGGGGCCGGCGGCGGGTCGGCCGGCGGCAGGGTCCCGCGGACGTAGAGCGACGGGGGCGGCAGGTCCAGGTCCCGGAGCGGCGCCGGGTAGCCCGGATCGGCGGCGGTGACGATGCGGGCGTCCAGGCGCCGGGCGTGCTCCTCTTCGCGCCGGGCGATCGCCGCGGCCCGCGGCAGCAGCTTCCGCGCCGCGCGGAGCACCGCGGCCGGAACGCCGAGGGCGGCAGCGCCCGCGGCCGGGTCCCGCAGGCGGTCGAGCAGGGTGGCGATGCGGCACTGGGCGGGGCGGGGCAGGTCGAGCTCGGCCCCGAGGGCGATCAGAAGCTCGCGGTCGGTCGGCATGAAATCTCCTCCTTCACCTTCCGAGGACGGAATCGTGTCCGCCGATCGCACGGATGCGGGCCGGAGAAGCGGCCGGGACGCCAAGTCTCGTCGTATATACTCGCTGCTGTGCCAGCGATCAGCGATCAACATGCTGCGGCGCTCCCGATCTTCTCGGGTGGGCCGGCGTGGCCGGGCCGTCCGCGGCGATTCGTAACGCGGAGGACCGATTGAACGCACGCCCGTCCGCCATTCCATGGCTACTAGGGGGGCTCGTCCTGTGCCTTCTCGCGACGGCCGCTTGCAGCGGCGCCAACCGGGACGAGAGCCCGGAGGCGCAGTTGCGCTTCGGCGTCGAGATGGCCAAGCAGGGCCTCTGGCAGGAAGCGCTGTTCCGCTTCGAGAAGGCCAACCGGCTGGACCCGAAGAACCCCAAGATCCTCAACAACCTCGCTGTGGCCCAAGAGGCCAACGGCCGCTTCGACGCGGCACTCGAGACCTATCGCGAAGCGCTGGCGATCGCGCCCGGCAGCCGCGACCTCAAGGACAATTACGCGCGGTTCGTCGACTTCTACCAGAGCTACAGCCCGAGCTCGGCGACCGGCCTGCCGGGCCTGGGCGACACGAAGAAGACGCCCGACGGAGAGGGGGCGACGCCATGAGCCGCCGGACACCCGCGGTGCGCGCGTCGGCAGCCCTCGTTCTCGCCCTCGCCGGGCTCGCCGCCCTGGTCGGCTCCGCCCCGCTCCGTGCCGAGGTCGAGGTCCACCTCCAGCTTCCCCAGCGGGCCAAGATCGATCTCCGTGGCAAGGAGACGGTGGCGGTGGCGCCGTTCATCGTGGTCCGCCAGGAGGACGAGCAGTCCCCCGCGGCCCGCAAGGTGGACGTCGAGCAGGAGTTCACTCGCTTCCTGGAGAAGCTGCTCCGCCGGCAGACCGACCTGCGAGTGGTGCAGACCGGCCCGATCAGCTTGCCGACCTTCAACCTGAAGGACCTGCTCGAGCAGCAGGACTTCTGGCAGGACGTGGGCGCCCGCGCCCAGGCGGACCTGCTGGTCACCGGCAGCCTGGACTTCGACATCCAGGACCGCTCCGGCTACCGCACCGAAGAGGTGGTCTCGCCCATCGACGGGCGGACCTACCACCGCCAGGTGCTGGTGGAGCAGACCGGGTTCCAATACGACATCCTGCTGATCGTCATCGACGGCAGCACCGGCGAGGTCCTGTACCGCGACAACTTCAAGGACTTCCAGAACTTCCAGTCGGACGAGGTCGACGCCATCTCCGGCATGTTCGAGAACCTGGTCGCTCTGGAAGACCGGATCGCGAACGTCTTCACCCAGAAGCAGGTGGAGGCTTCTCGGATCCTGTTCACCGACAGCCATTGAAGGCCGCTTCTTCGACGATTTCGGCGATCCACCCGGGCTCCGGCCCGCGAAGCGACAAGGAGGTCCCGTTTGACGTCTCGTCCCGTTCGTTCCTTGAACCGCTGGGTGGTTCTGGTCCTCTTCGCGGCCCTCTTCGCCGGGGTCGTTCCGGCGGGCGCTCAGTACTTCGGCAAGAACAAGATCGCCTACCGGGAGTTCGACTGGCAGGTCTACCACTCGCCCCACTTCGATCTCTACTTCTACGAGGCGGAGCGAAACCTGCTGCCGAAGATGGTCTCGTTCGCCGAGAGCGCCTACGACCGGCTGTCGCGGCGCCTGGACTACCAGATCCAGGAGGCGACCCCGCTGATCTTCTACGCCACGCACTCGGAGTTCGAGCAGACCAACGTTCTGGTCAACTTCATTCCCGAGGGGGTGGGCGCGTTCTCGACACCGGCGCGCAACCGGATGGTCCTGCCGACCGACCTGCCGGACGAGGAGCTGTTCGAGCTCATCAGCCACGAGCTGACCCACATCTTCCAGTTCCACATCCTCTTCCAGGGCAGCCTGGGCAAGGCGTTGGCCGTCCGGCCGCCACTGTGGGTGACCGAGGGCATGGCCAGCTACCTGGCCCAGGACGAGCAGACCTGGGACCGGATGTACCTGCGCGATGCCGTGGTCAACGACCTGGTGCCGCCGGTGACCCACTCGAACCCCCAGGGGTTCTTCGCCTACCGGTTGGGCAGCGCGGTCTACCAGTTCATCGAGGAGCGCTGGGGCGACCAGGGCCTGCTCGACCTGATCTACGAGCTGCGCAACACGTTCACCGCCGACCCGGCGCCGGCCGTCAAGCGGGCGTTCGGCGTCGAGCCGGAGGACTTCGATACCGACTTCCGCAAGTGGCTGCGCCAGAAGTACCTGCGCGCCCTGGTGGAAAGCGGTGAGCCGGCGGACTTCGGCCGGCGGTTCCGGCCGCGCGGCAGCGCACTCAACGCCACCTACGTCTCGTCGGGTGTCGTCTCGCCCTCCGGTGACCTCATGGCCGCCTTCAGCACCGCCCGCGGCCAGGTGGACGTGGTGCTCTTCGATGTCCCCAACCGCCGCCAGATCCGCAACCTGACCGAGGGCTACACCCACGACTACGAGTACCTGGTGGCCCAGAACATCACGATCGGGCGCAAGATGGGCAACGACCTGGCCTTCTCCCCCGACGGGGACACCGTGGCGGTGTTCGCCAAGCGGGAGAGCGGCCGGAGCCTGGTGCTGATCGACGTCCTGAAGGGCGGCCACCGGAAGGTGATCGACCTGACGGCCAAGTTCGGGGTCGAGCAGGAGGTCTCGCCCGCGTTCTCACCGGACGGCAACAAGGTCGCGTTCTCCGCCTGGAAGGACGGCGACTTCGACATCTTCGTCTACGACCTCCAGACGGACGAGCTGACCAACCTGACCGACGACGACCTGTTCGACGGCTCGCCGGCCTACTCCCCGGACGGCCACTGGCTGGCGTTCACCTCGGTGGTCGACGGCTACCAGAAGCTCTTCCGCGTCGACCTGAACGATCCGTCCCACCGGGAGCAGCTCACCCACGGCAAGTCGAACGAGCGCGACTCCGCCTACTCGCCGGACGGCAAGCGCCTCTACTTCACCTCGGACGAGAGCGGCGCGGAGAACATCTACTCGGCCGACCTCGACAGCGGCGAGATCGTCCAGCACACCAACGCGGTGACCGGTTGCGTGATGCCGGTGGTGTTCAAGGACGCCGACGGCAAGGAGCAGATGGCCTACACCGGCTTCTGGCGTCTCCAGCCGGCCCTCTACCTGGCCGACCCGGAGGAAGCGACGGTCAAGGTCGCGGCGGAAGAGAAGGCCGAGAAGGTCGAGCGACCGACCGAGGCGCCCTCGATGATGAGGTTCGGTGTCGAGCTCGCCGAGCCGAAGAAGCTGCCCCGCTTCGAGCCGGACATCCAGGTGGCCATCGACGACGCCAACGAGGGGGATTACAAGGGCTTCCACCTCGGCCTCGAGAATGCGCAGACGGTGATCGCGGTCGACAGCGACTCGACGGTTCTCGGCCAGGCGATCCTGACCTTCTCCGATCTGATCGGCGACCGCCGGCTGGTGACGACCTTCACCTCGGTGCGCAGGTACTCGGACTTCGACGCCGCCTTCTACGACACGTCCCGCCGCCTCAACTGGGCGGTGCACCTCTATGACAACCGGGACTACTTCCTGACCCGCGGTTCCGACGGGAGCATCGATCGCAACTCCTTGTACTCGGAGACCGGGTTGATCGGTTCGGTCTGGTACCCGTTCAACTTCTACAACCGGATCGAGCTCGGTGCGGGCGCGATCTACCGGGACATCGGCACGGCGGCGTTCGTTCGCAACCGGCGGACGGACGAGGTCTTCCAGGTCTATGCGCCCCGGTCCGACGTCTTCCCGGTGGTGCAGGCGGCCCTGGTGGGCGACACCACCCAGTACGAGCGCTGGGGTCCGGAGGCCGGGCACCGGTTCCGCTTCTCCGTCGACTATGCGCCCGACCTGTCCGAGGGGGGCACGCTCTCCAACGACTACTTGCTGGACGCGCGCCAGTACGTTCCGTTCACCCGCCGGAGCAGCTTCGCGTTCCGTGCCTACGGCGCGGTCAGCAACGGCAACTTCCGGCGGCCGTACTGGACCGGCGGCCTGGACACGCTCCGCGGCTTCCGCTACCGCTCCGAGGTCGGCGACCGGGTGTTCTTCGTCAACTCGGAGTTCCGGTTCCCGCTGATCGACACCCTCGCGTTCCCGTTCACCCGGATCCAGGGTGTGCGCGGCCGGGTCTTCCTGGACGTCGGCGGCGCGTGGTTCGGCAATGTCCAGGACTTCAATTTCTGGAACGACGCGGACAACAGACTGGAGGACGGTCTCTCGTCGTACGGTTTCGGGATTTCGGCGTTCCTGTTCGGGCTTCCGGTCAACTGGGAGTTCGCCAAGCGGTGGGACTTCCAGCAAGGAGAAGGCGGGTTCCGCACCGGCTTCTGGATCGGCTATCGCTTCTGAGCTCGCGAGGGAAGCGCGGCCGCGAAGGGCTCGTCACCGGGTCCGCGGGGCCGCCTCCTTGGCGCTCATGAGCGAACGGCGATAGACTCCCGTCGAATTATGCGGATCGAGGTCCTGGGCAGTTACGGGGGTGAGAGCCTCGAATGCCGGATGACGTGCCTTCTGATCAATGGCACCGTCGCCCTCGACGCCGGCTCGCTCAGCCAGGCGCTTCCGATCGAGCGCCAGGTGGGGGTGCATTCGATCCTCCTGTCCCACTCCCACATGGACCATACGAGCGCTCTGCCGTTCTTCATCGAGAACGTCTACGGGCAGAGCTCCGGCGCGATCGACATCTACGCCTCGTCGGCGACGATCTACGCCATCCGCAAGTACCTGTTCAACAACGCCACCTGGCCCGATTTCACTCGCCTGCCCAACCACCTACTGCCGGCGGTCCGGTTCCACGAGATCCAGAGCGAGGTGCCGGTCGAGATCGACGGCGTCCGCTTCACGCCGATCGAGGTCGACCATCTGGTGCCGACCCACGGCTTCCTGATCGAGCAGGGAGGGGCGTCGGTGCTGTGGTCGAGCGACACCGGACCGACGCGGCGGCTGTGGGAGATCGCCAACCGGACCCGGAACCTCAAGGCGATCTGTATCGACACCAGCTTCGACAACGCGCTCCAGGAGATCGCCGACGTTTCGCTGCACCTGACGCCCCATACCCTGGAGGTGGAGCTGAAGAAGCTCGAGCGTCAGGTGCCGATCCTGCTCCACCACTTGAAGCCGCCGTGCGTCGAGCGCATCCATCGCGAGGTGGCCGAGCTCGAGAACCCGGACATCGACTTCCTGGAGCAAGGACGCGTCTACGAATTCTAAGAAGATCAATTTTTTCGGAGTCGACTCCCGGCCGCGACAGGGCGCGCCCGGCCGGGACTGTTCCTTTCCGGTTTCGGCGGTACAATGAGGGCCGTTCCTCACCCTTCTCCCACCTGCCCGTGAACCGCATGTCTGCCCACAAGTCCGAGCGGTCCCAGGAGCTTCAGGACCTGCTTCGGCGCCTCCGACCACAGATCGTGGAGATTCTGCGCCTCCACGCGGTCGACCAGGACCGGGCGGCGGAGATCGTCCACGATACGTTCATGGCCCTCGCCGTACGGTGGGGACGGGTGGGCAACCGGGAGACCTGGATCCTGGGGACGATCGAGGCGCGGTGCCGGAGCTTGGCCGCGGAGCGCCTGGCGTCGGACGGTGGCGAGCCCGAGGGCGCCGGAGGCGGCCGGCGGTCGTGATAGCTTTGCCGTTCCGCCAGGGGTCACGCGGTCCCCGGCTCTGAACGAGAATACGATGCGCTTCGCGATCCTCGGCTCCGGCAGTCGCGGCAATGCCGTGGTGGTGGAGTCCGGCGGACGGCGGATCCTCTTGGACGCAGGCTTCTCGTGCCGGGAGCTGGAACGGCGGATGCGCCTGATCGGCGTCGAGCCGGAGACCATCTCGGCGCTGGTGATCACCCACGAGCACAGCGACCATCTGCGCGGCGCCGACCGGTTCGTGCGCCGTCACCGGGTGCCGCTCTTCGCCACCCGCGGCACTCTCGAGGCCGGGGCGGTGGCGACGTCCGGGCTGGGCGCCGAGGCGTTGGCGGCGGCCCGGGAGATGACCTCGGGCGTGCCGCTCGAGGTGAACGGCTTCCAGGTGGAGCCGTTCGCCATTCCCCATGACGCGGCCGAGCCGGTGGGCCTGACCGTCGAGGACGGCGCCGGCCGCCGGCTGGGTCTGGCCGCCGACCTGGGCGAGCGGAGCCGCCTCGCGTGGGCCCGTCTCGCCGGCCTGGACTCTTTGATTCTCGAGACCAATCACGACCTGGGCATGCTCCGGTCCGGTCCCTATCCCTGGTCCCTCAAGCAGCGCGTGGCCGGCCGCCACGGCCACCTGTCGAACCGGGCTGCCGCCGAAGGCATCCCGGAGCTGGTCTGCGATCGGCTGCGCTGCGTGGTGCTCTACCACCTCTCCCAGACCAACAACTCCCCCGCCCTGGCTGCCGAGGCGGTTTCCGAGGTGCTGGCCAAGGAGGGCTCGTCGGCCCGCGTGGAGATGACCGACCAGGACCACCCGACCGGCTGGCTGGAGCTGGCCCCGCTGGAGGTTTCCGCGTGAGAGCAACCGTTACTGTCTATCCCCGCCGGGAGATCCTCGATCCTCAGGGCAAAGCGATCCGCGACGCCCTGGCCCGGATCGGCTTCGAGGGCGTCGACGCCGTGCGCGCCGGCAAGAGCTTCGAGATCGACCTCGAAGCGGACGATCCGAAGGTGGCCCGCGAGCTGCTCGAAGAGATGTGCAAGAAGCTGCTGGCCAATCCCGTGGTCGAGGACTACGAGATCGCGCTGGATGGGAAGGAGGCGGCGCCGTGAGATGCGGCGTGGTGATGTTTCCCGGGTCCAACTGCGACCACGACGTGTACCACGTGCTCAAGCACGTGCTCGGCCAGGAGACCCGCTTCCTCTGGCACCAGGACCGCTCACTCAAGGGGACCGAGCTGGTGGTGCTTCCCGGCGGGTTCTCCTACGGTGACTACCTGCGCGGCGGAGCCATGGCGGCACTGTCGCCGCTGATGGCGAAGGTCCGCGAGCACGCAGAAGACGGCGGGCTGGTGCTCGGCATCTGCAACGGCTTCCAGATCCTGCTCGAGATGGGGCTGCTGCCCGGGGCGATGCGCAGGAACCGCAACCTGCGCTTCGTCTGCAAGGACGTTCACGTGCGGGTGGAGCGGGACGATCTGCCGTTCACCCACGCCTACCGGAAGGGCCAGGTGCTGCGCATGCCCGTGGCTCACGCCGAGGGCAACTACGAGGACTCAGGAGAGCACCTGGACGCACTCGAAGCGGCCGGGCAGGTGGTCTTCCGCTACGTCTCGCCCGACGGCGAGCCGGTGGCGGAGGGCGACGGCTGGAACCCGAACGGCTCGGCGCGGGGGATCGCCGGCATCACCAACGAAGAGGGCAACGTCCTCGGCATGATGCCCCACCCGGAGCGGGTGTCCGAGACGATCCTGGGCGGCACCGACGGCCTGGCGCTCTTCGCCAGCGCGGTCGGCGCGGCCGGCGAGCTGTTGGAGGCGGCACGATGAGCACCAAGAAGGACGGATCGGCCGCGATGCTGGAGGAGCCGGAGGTCACCCCTGAGATGGCGGAGGCCCACGGCCTGAACGAGGAGGAGTACGAACGGCTGCGTGGCATCCTTGGCCGGGATCCGACCTACACGGAGCTCGGCGTCACCGCGGCGCTCTGGTCGGAGCACTGCTCGTACAAGTCGTCCAAGGTGTACCTTGCGGAGCTCCCCACCGATGGGACGTACGTGGTCGAGGGGCCGGGCGAGAACGCCGGCATCGTCGACCTCGGCTTCGGCTGGGTGGCGGCGTTCAAGATGGAGAGCCACAACCACCCGAGCTTCATCGAGCCGTACCAGGGCGCGGCCACCGGCGTCGGCGGCATCCTGCGGGACGTCTTCACCATGGGCGCCCGCCCGGTGGCCTGTCTCGACACCCTTCATTTTGGTGAGCTCGACGCGCCGCGCATGCGCCACCTGGTGGACGGCGTGGTGCGCGGCATCGGCGACTACGGCAACTGCGTCGGCGTGCCCACAGTGGGCGGCCAGACCGGCTTCCACAAGTCGTTCAACGGCAACATCCTGGTCAACGCCTTCGCCCTGGGGCTCGCCCGCGAGGACCGGATCTTCCGCGCCGCCGCCACCGGCGCCGGCAACCCGATCCTCTACGTCGGCAGCCGCACAGGCCGGGACGGCATCCACGGCGCGACCATGGCGTCCGAGTCCTTCGACGAGGAGAGCGAGGCCAAACGGCCCACCGTGCAGGTGGGCGACCCGTTCACCGAGAAGATCCTGCTGGAGGCGTGCCTCCAGGCCATGCGCACCGGGGCGATCGTCGCCATCCAGGACATGGGGGCGGCGGGCCTGACCAGCTCCGCCTTCGAAATGGCGGACCGCGGCAAGACCGGCCTGCGCCTGGCGCTCGACACGGTGCCGCTCCGCGAGACGGGGCTGGGGCCGTACGAGATCATGCTGTCGGAGTCCCAGGAGCGGATGCTGCTCGTGGCCCGCCGTGGCCGCGAGGAGGAGGTGGCGAAGATCTACCGCCGCTGGGGCCTCGAGGTCAGCCGCATCGGCGAGGTGACCTCCGGTGACCGGGCGCTCCTCACCTGGCACGGCGAGACGGTGGGTGACCTGCCGGTCTCGGCGCTGACCGACAAGGCGCCCAAATACCGGCGCCCGGTGGAGGAACCCGCCGACCTGGCCGCGCGCCAGGCGGACCCGGAAGTGCCGGAGCCGTCCGACCCGCTGGGCGACCTGGCCAGGCTGCTGGCGACGCCCCAGCTCGCGTCCAAGGAGTGGGTCTGGCGCCAGTACGACCACACGGTGCGCACCAACACCGTGCGCGGCCCGGGGGGCGACGCGGCGGTGCTGCTGCTCAAGGGGACCCCGGCGGGGATGGCGCTTTCGACCGACGTCAATCCGGTCTACACCTCCCTCGATCCGCGCACCGGCGGCGCCCAGGCGGTGGCCGAGGCGGTGCGCAACCTGGCCTGCGTCGGCGCCGAGCCCTTGGGGCTCACCGACTGTCTGAACTTCGGCAACCCGGAGCGGCCGGAGATCATGTGGCAGTTCCGGGAGGCGGTGCGCGGCATGTCCGCCGCCTGCCGGGCGCTGGACGTTCCGGTCGTCTCCGGCAACGTCTCGTTCTACAACGAGACCGGCGACCGCTCGGTCCACCCGACGCCGACGGTGGCGGTGGTCGGCGTGGTGCCGGACCTGGACGGCTTGCCGGCGAGCGGCTTCGCCCGCGCCGGCGACCGGGTGATCCTGCTCGGCGAGGACCGGCGGGAGATGGGCGGCTCGGCCTATCTCCGGCTGCTCCACGACATCGAGCAGGGGAAGCCGCCGGCGGTCGACCTCGAGGCCGAGGCGCGGCTCGCCGAGCTGCTTCGGACCCTGGTGTTCAAGGGGGTGATCTCGACCGCCCACGACCTGTCCGAGGGTGGCTTCCTGGTGGCGCTGGCGGAGGCCTGCTTCGACCACGGCCTCGGGGTGCGGGTCGACGTGCCGCTCGAAGGGGCGGCGCTGTTTTCGGAGACCCAGGCCAGGGCCTTCGTCGCCTGTGATCCGGAGCACGTCGACGGCGTGTTGGCTTCGGCGGAGCGGCGCAAGGTGCCGGCGCGTGAGATCGGCGAGGTCGGCGGCGAGGAGCTCGTCCTGACGAGCGCCGGGGAGACGGCGACGGCGCGGGTCGAAGAGCTCCACCGGATCTGGTCGACCGCACTGCCTTTGGCATTAGAGGGAGCGCTCGAAGGGTAGGGCCAACCGGGCACACGACCGAGGCAGAGACCGAGCAAGAGCGGAGCGAGATCATGTGCGGGATCTTCGGAATCGACGGCAAGGGCGACGCGGCGAACTTCACCTACCTGGGGCTCTACGCGCTCCAGCACCGGGGCCAGGAGTCGGCCGGCATCGTTTCCTGGGACGGTGAGCGGCTCCACGTCGAGCGCGGCATGGGGCAGGTAGCGGATCTCTTCTCCGCCAAGGTGCTCCGGCGCCTGCCCGGCGCCCGCGCGCTCGGCCACACCCGGTACTCGACCTCGGGCACCAGCGTGATCGCGAACGCCCAGCCGATCGTGGTCAAGACCTGCCTCGGCCCCCTGGGTCTGGTGCACAACGGCAACCTGACCAACGGCGTCGAGCTGCGCAACACGCTCGAGAGCACTGGCGCGATCTTCCAGACCACGAGCGACACCGAGGTGATCCTCCACCTGATGGCGCGGATGCCGCGGCCGACGGTGGTCGAGTCGCTCATGGAAGCGCTCCAGGAGGTGCGCGGCGCCTACTCGCTGCTGCTGATCTCGGACGACTGCCTGATCGCCGCCCGCGATCCGTACGGCATCCGGCCGCTGCTCCTGGGCGACCTGGACGGCTCCCCCTGCTTCGCCTCGGAGAGCTGTGCGTTCGACCTGCTCGGCGCCACGCTCGTGCGCGAGCTCGAGCCGGGGGAGGTGGTGGTGGCCTCGGGCGGCAAGACCACGGAGGTCCAGGTCTTCCACCTGGACCAGCGGCCCCACCCGACCCGCTGCGCCTTCGAGCAGGTCTACTTCGCCCGCCCGGACAGCCGGGTGTTCGGCGACGCGGTGTCTCAGGCGCGGCTCGCCATGGGCCGGCAGCTCGCCCGGGAGTCTGCGGTGCCGGCGGACATGGTGGTGCCGGTGCCGGACTCCGGCCTCTTCGCCGCCCTCGGCTACAGCCGGGAGTCCGGCCTGCCGTTCGAGCTCGGCCTGATCCGCAACCACTACGTGGGGCGGACCTTCATCGAGCCGAAGCAGTCGATCCGCCACTTCGGGGTGCGCATCAAGCTCAACCCGGTGCGCGAGCTGATCGCGGGCCAGCGGGTGGTCCTCGTCGACGACTCGATCGTCCGGGGGACGACGGCGCCCAAGATCGTCAAGATGGTGCGCGACGCCGGCGCCGCGGAGGTCCACATGCGGATCTCCTGCCCGCCGACCGCCTGGCCGTGCCACTACGGGATCGACATGCCGACCCGCGAGGAGCTGGTCGCCGCGACCCACTCCCTGGACGAGATCCGCGACTTCCTCGACGCCGACAGCCTCGCCTACCTCTCCCTGGACGGCATGCTCGGCTGCCTCTCCGACCCGGCCGAGACCTACTGCACCGCCTGCTGGACCGGCGACTACCGCATCCCCATCTCCGCCGAAGACAAGCGCCAGGCCGAGCTCTTCCCCATCCGGGCAGACGACGGGGAGGAGTAGGGCGGGGGGCGAGCTCCGCCTCGTCATGCGCTGATTGAACGGTTGGCGGACGTAGAACGACAATCCATGGGCTGAATGAACAGACTGTGACCGGGCGCCCGCGGCGAAAGGTTCGCCGGGAGCGGGCGGGGAGGCCCCGCCTCCGGGACGGCGAGGGAACTGGACGGTTGGGAGCTCAACCCTCGCCTCGGTTCGGACCGCGCCGGACTCTGCTGCCTGCTCCGAAGCCTCCGCGAGCGCGGTCCTCAACGCCCTCCTGCCGGGGCCTCCCCACCCGCTCCACGACCGGGACGTTCGTCGCGGTGGCGATCGCAGACTCTACAGCTCGCTCCGTCTGTTCTCGGTAGACACAGGGGCCGGTCGTGGCGTCTGTTCTCAACTGCGTCGTGGGGCTCTGCGACGGTCCGGCTGGAGAGTCGAAAGGCGGGTCTCAGGCGGCCTGGTTGGACGATTCCTCTACCCGTTCTACTTGGATTTCTGCCCGAAGTAGCTCGCTGTGGCCCGCTCGAGGATTTCGGCGGCGACTTGCATGGGGCTGATCTTGCGCTCGTCGTCGCTCAGCAGGCGGGCGAGCTCGCGGAGCCGGTCTTCGGTCTGCGGCGCCATGGGCACCTTCGGCCGCCGGGTCCACTTCGGGTTCGTCGGCCGGCCGGGTCGCTTTCCGGCGCTCGGCTCGAGCCGGTTCCGGAGGTCTTCGGCGAGGGCCGCCATCCCGAAGGCTCCTGCGGAGTAGTCGGGCACCTTCCCTTTGACCCGGGCACCGAGCTTTTCGGCGAATCTATCCACGGTTTCGGTCATTTGCTGGCCTGTGATCATCAGACTTTTGGGGCAATAAGTCAAGCTCTTCGAGCTGTTGATCCATGGGGAAACGCCACTGGACGACTGGGGGAAATCCTGCGTCGAGAGGTCCGCCGGAAGCGGTACCGAACGGCTCTCCATGTCGATCTTCTCCCCCTCTGACGAGGACGGGCAAGAGGAGACTGCCCAGCCATTCGCTTGCTGAACGAGAGGAGAGGGAGCTCCGCTCGCTGCTCGAGCTCAAGGGTCTGGGCAAGGAGTCCTGGGAGTCCGGCGCGGCCGACGAGTCCAAGGCCTGAGCGGGGAGCGTCTTACCCCCTACACCACCTTGACCTTCCACCGGCCGCGGCGGAAGAGGACGACTCCTGAGACCGCGAGGAGGATCTCGGCGCAGGCGATCGCTATGAACACGCCCCGTGGGCCCAGGCCGGCGACGACCGCGAGCGCCCAGGCGAGCGGGATCTGGAAGACCCAGTAGCAGAGCACTTTGAGGCGCATCGGTGTGGCGGTGTCGCCGGCGCCGTTGAAGGCCTGGATCGCGACCAGGCCGACGGCGAAGAAGCCGTAGCAGAGGCCGATCCAGCGTAGGCCTTCGACGCCGACCGCGAGCACCTCCGGGTTCTGGATGAAGGGGCGGAGCAGCAGTGTCGGCACGGCGAGGAAGGCGAGCCCTACGCTGCCCAGGAATGCCAGGTTGTAGCGTGCAGTCAGCCAGACCGAGCGCTCGGCTTCCGCCGGCTGTGCCGCTCCCAGGTGTTGACCCACCAGCGTGGCGGCCGCGTTCGAGAGGCCCCACGACGGGAGGAAGGTGAATGCCACGATCCGGATCGCCACGGTGTAGCCCGCGAGCGCCGTGTCCCCGAACAGGGCCAGCACTCGGACCAGTGCCACCCAGGCGCCGGTCTCGGCCAAGTACTGGAGGATGCCGCCCCAGGAGACGCGCAGCAGCCGGGCCGCCACGTCTGTGCGTAGGCGCAGGAATGGGAGGCTGATGCGGATCCGGCTCTTGCCGGTGGCGAGGAGGCGGAGCAGCAGGAGGACGCCGATCGTCCACCCAGTGACGGTCGCTACCGCGGCACCCGTCACCCCGAGCTCCGGGAACGGGCCGAGGCCGAAGATCAGGCACGGGTCGAGGACCAGGTTGATCAGGTTGGCGGTCCACAGCACCCGCACCGCCACGGCAGGATCTCCGGCGCCGCGGAAGATCGCGTTGCCCAGGAACAGGAGGAAGACCGACCCGCAGCCGCCGAGGAGGATCCGCGTGTAGGCGGTGCCCACGGTCAGCACCTCGGGGGTGGCGCCCAGCCAGGCCAGGACATGGCGCGCTCCCAGGAGGCCGCCGGCACCGAAGACGGCCGCGAGCCCCAGGCCGAGCGCCAGCGCCTGGACCGCGACCACGGCGGCTTCGTCCCGCTTGCCCTCCCCGATCCGGCGCGCCACCAGGGCGGTGGTGGCGGTCGCCAGGCCGAGGGCGACGGCGAAGAGGAGAGTGACGACCGCCTCGGTCAGGCCGACGGTGGCGACCGCGGCGGGGCCGAGGCGTGCCACGAAGAAGACGTCGACGACGCCGAAGACCGACTCCAGGACCATCTCCAGCATCATCGGGACGGCCAGCAGGAAGACGGCGCGCTTGGGCGCGACACGGGTCCAGTCGCGCTCTTCCCCGGCGAGGGCCGAGCGCAGGTCGCTCCAACGCGAGATCGTACGAGAAGAAGAGGAAGTGCTGCTCACGATGCCCTCCGGTGACGCACCAGCCGAGTGGGGAGGCGCCGCCTGGGGGCCCCCGGAAGGGTTCCGGGGTCGGCGGCGCGAGAAGGCGCGGCCGATCGCCTACGGGGAGAGGCGCCTGGGCCGGCCTGCGCGTGGCGTCAAACAGAGCGGATTCGCATCGTGCCGGAAAGTCTACATCACCGGCGGGCGGAGGTCTTTCCGCGTCGGCCGGAAGACGGGAAGGAGTGGATCGCCCCGCCGCCTTCACTCCCGCGTCTTGAGCCAGCCGGTGAGGCTGAGGCGTTCGCGGGTGGCGGGCAGGACTTCGTGGTAGAAGCGGTCGGAGAGGAAGGCGACGAGGGTGCCGCCGCGGGGCGCCACGTCGATGGACGGGCCTTGGCCTGCCTCGTCCAGCTCGTCGAGGAAGAGGCGGAGCGTTCCACCCGCGTCGTCCGGCCAGTCTTCGTTCAGGTAGAGGATGAGGGAGACGGTGCGCGCGGCGACTGCCCGGAAGCGGTCGAGGTGGCGGCGGTAGAACGCGCCGGGCGGATAGACGGTGAGGTGGGCCTCGAAGTCGAAGAGGCCCAGGTAGAGGGCGGCGTTCGCCGCCTGGCGGAGGGTCTCGACGCGGGCGAAGTAGCGGCGCTGGGAGGGGGTGGCCTCTTCGGCGGTGAGCCAGAGCAAGTGGTCTCGGCGGATCTCGGGGCGGATCCGGCGCTCGACGCCGGCCCCGACCGCGGCCTGCTGGAAGTCGCCCTCTTCCCAGAGCTGCCGGCTCTCGGCGACGAGGCGCACGACCTCTTCGGGTGGCAGGAAGCCCTCGTCGACCGCCCAGCCACGCGTGGCCAGACCGTCGACGATCGCCGCGACGGCGCGGTCGGGGGTGTCCCCGTCTCCGGGAGCCCGCGGGTCGACCATTCGGTAGCCCTCCACGGTGAAGTATGCGCCAGCGGAGGCCCTTCCGGGAAGACGATTTCGAGAATGGCGGAGCGGGGCGGCTCTATACTTCCAGCGTGAACCCTCGCGCCTCCATTTCTCACCGCCGTTCGTCGCGAGACACCGCCGGCCGGCCGCCGTGTGGACCCGATTCCGGCGCCCATCGCGCAGGCTAGACCACGGCGATGACGCGTACACGTGCCACGGGGGCTCGGGCGTTCTGGCGGAGGTTGGCGCGCTGGCTGGCGTTCGCCCTGGCGGGCGTCGAGGTCCTGTACCTCGTCGTCGCCAACGGGTTGCTGCTGACCCCGCTGCCCGAGCGGTGGGCCAATCGTGGTCACGACCGGCGGGTGCGGGTGACCTGGTCGGGCGCCTGGACGGTGATCCCGCCCTGGGTCCATGCCTCGTCGGTCGTCGTTCAGGGGCCGGGCCGGAGCCGGCCCTGGTCGGTGATGCTGTCCTCGGTGAACGCACGGATCGGGTTGTTGCCGCTGCGTGAGCACAGGCTCGTGCTCGGCGGTCGCGTCGGGGACGTGGAGGCGCGGATCGGGGCGGAAGGGGTGGAGCGTCCACGGCCGGAGGAGCCGCGGCGGCCGCTTCGGAAATCGGGCCGCTGGGAGCTCGTGCTGGACGACGTGGTCGCCCACGGGTCGCATCGGCTGGTGCTCGAGGATCAGGAGCTGGTGGCGCAGGTCGACGGACGGCTCCAGGCGAGCCTGGACAGCCGCTTCGGCCAATGGATCGAGCTCCCCACGGTGCGCCTCCACGGCACCGGGTTCGTGCGCCGCGAAGGCGCGTCGGTCCTGGAGCCGCTCACGGTCGACGGCAGCGGACGGTTCGTGCGGTTCGACCCCCGGGCGCGCTCGGCGGTCGACAAGCTGGAGGCGTTCGAGGGGACGATTGCGCTCAGCGGGACGTTGCGTGAGTCCGGGGCGCTGGGGGCACGGCTTCCGAAGGGGGTGTCCATCGTGCGGGGTGGCACGGTCCGGGCGACGCTCGATCTCCAGCGGGGGCGCCTGGGGCCGGGGACCGAGCTCGATCTCTCGGACACACGGGCTCAGGCCGCCTTGCTCGGGTTCGTCGCCGACGGCGGGGCGCGGGCGCACTATGGCGTGCGGCGGGACGGCGACGCCACGGTGGGGACCTGGGACGTGGAGCTGGAGAAGGTCGCACTCCGGCGAGACCCCGCTGCGCCGCCCGACGTGGTCGGGTCCCTGCGGGTCGAGAGCACGGAGCGGGAGCCGTTCCTGTTTCGCCGGCCCGAGGGGATGACGACAGTCTTCGACCTCCATGATGCGTCGATCCCGGACGTCGGCGTGCTCGCCGACCTGATCCCTCCGCGCGCCGGCATCGTCTTCCAGGAGGGGCGGGGGCGGCTCCAGAGCCGGTTCACCGTGTCGCCGCAGTGGACGGTTTCGGGCACGATGCGGGCCGAGATCAGCGACCTGGTGGCGACCGTCCTGGGGAACGAGATCCGCGGCACGCTGGAGGTGAGCTTCGACCTCGACCACGGCGACCCCCAGGCGCGGTCCTTCGACCTGGCCGATGCCAAGCTTCGCTTTCGCGAGGGGCGGGTGCACGAGCTGGGTCCCGCCGGGGTCCTGGAAGAGGCCGGAGCGCCGGATGCTCCCTGGTGGATGTCGGGCACGGTGCCGGCCGGCAAGGTCCGGTTCGGCAGCCCGCTGTGGCTGTCGGCGTCGACGACGCTCCGGATGAGCGACCTGCGGCCGGTCGTCGCCTTCCTCACCCACAAGTCCAGGATCCCCGGGGGCCTCGCCTTCGCCTCGAAGATCCGGGACATCGCCGCCATTGCCCAGGTCGACCTGGACGACGGCGGGCTGCGGATCACCGACGCCGCCCTGACCAGCGACCAGCTGGACGTTCACGGGAGGCTGCGGGTCGTCGACGGCCGCGTCCAGGGGCGGGCCCTGATGGAGCACGGCAGGCTGGCGGTCGGCGTGGCGGTGTCCGGCGAAGAGCGCACGTGGAAGCTGCGCGGTGCGCGTGCCTGGTACGGGTCGTCGTCGCTCCGGTCCGGCGGCCGTTGAGAGCGGTGGTGGGGAGGAAGGCGTAGAGCTCGACGGGGCCGGTGGCGGCCAGGAGGCTCGCCTGGACCAGGCTGTGACGCGATACAGTTGTTCCAGACTTCCACGATTTCTCGAACCTGGAACGACCTGGAGGGTGAACCATGCGCTGGACGATGTCTCTCCGTGTCCCTGTGCTCGTGGCGGCGTTCGTCGCCTTGCCGTCGACTCTCGTACCGATGCCGGCCGCCGGTCAGGCGGTGGTCGCCTCGTCGACCGCGGAGGTGGGCAATCTCACCCGGACCGCCTGGACCGTTCAGGTGGGTCCGGGGCCGATCGACCGGTTCCAGATGGTGCGGCTGGCGAAGGCCGGCCAGGCGGCACAGTTCCGCGGGTCGATCCTGTTCCTGCCGCCGCTCGGCTCGTCCTTCGCCTTCTACGAGCAGCGCGACGCCTCGGGCGGCGTGGGCAGGTCGGTGGCCGGGTTCTTCGCCGAGCGGGGCTACGACGTCTGGGGGTACGAGCCGCGCTACGCAGGCATCCCGGCGGGGATCTGCGAGGCCGGGGTGATCGACTGCTCGGTGATGGGCGGCTGGGGCATCCAGTCCCAGCTCGACGACATCGCGTTCATCCGCCAGCAGATCGAGGCGGAGCATCCGGGCGGCGGGGTGATCGCGGGCGGTGCCTCGCTCGGAGGCATCCTGGCGGTGGCGGTGGCCAACGATGCGCCGAGCGACTACGCCGGGGTGATCGTCTGGGAAGGGATGCTGGCGAGCGACGATCCGGGGGTCCAGGCGCTCAATACCGGCTACTGCGCGGCGCTCCAGGCCCAGCTTGCGGGCGGCGCGGTCTACGATGGCGTGGGCACGAACGTCTTCAAGCAGGTGACGAAGGCGGCGGAGCTGGCGCCGGGCGCGCCGACGCTCAATCCGCTGTTCCCGCCATTCGTGACCAACCACCAGTTGCTGGTGACGCTGCTGTCCGTCCCGAGTCCAGGTCCGGTGACCATGCCGGTGCCGAGCTACATCCTGATGAACGGCAGCCCGGCAGAGGATCGCCTGTACTTCGCTTCGGAGCCGCGTCTCTTCGAGAACGTGGGCCACTTCAACGCCTACTCGCCGAACGCCCTGGTGCGGGACATCTCCTGCTCGCTGGCCGGCGTAGAGACGGCGTACGTGGCGAACCTGGGGAGCTTCACGGGCTCGGTGCTGGCGATCGGCGGCGGCCGTGGGTTCGGCGCCTACATGGGCTACCAGCTCTCGCTCTTCGGCACCGATGACGTGACGTTCCTCCTGGAGCCCGACTTCGGCCATATCGACCACTTCATGACCCCGCGCCACCGGGAGTACGTGGAGCGGCCGATTTTCGCCTGGGCGGAGCGGGTGCTCGGGCACCGGCGGAGGTGACCCGGGGGGTGGGGGGCGAACCCGGATGTCTCACCAGCCTCCTGCTCCAACGCCGCATCTGCTCGCATCTCCAGCGTTGCGCTCGGTCCGGGCTCCTCGACGGACTGTCCAGTACGCCTGCGTCGCCCTCTCGTCGCGTGCCTCGGAGCTACGGGCATCTGCGACGTTTCGCGACGGAGCCTGGTGAGACGTCCGGGCTAAGATCGGCGGGTGTTCCGGACCGAGAGCCTGCCCGCCGACCTTCCGGTCACCCGCATCCGGATGGCCAGGTCGTTCCTCGGGCGGCCGCTCCACGAGGTCTCGGCCTACCGGATCGGGGATCTTCTCGTCGACAGCGGCCCGCCGCCGACCGCCCGGCGGCTGGTCGAGTGGTGCCGGGACGCCATGGATTACCGGCCGATCTCCAGGGTGGTGCTGACCCACCACCACGAGGACCACGTGGGCGGGGCGGCGGCGCTCCAGGTGGAGCTCGGGCTGCCGGTCCTCGCGCCGGCGTCGGCGGTGCCGATCCTGGCAGAGGGGCTGCGCATGCCGGTCTACCGGCGGCTGGTCTGGGGCTCGCCGCGGCGGATGCGACCGGAGCCGTTGGGAGAGGAGGTCGGGGCCCGGGTCGAGGGAGAGGATCTCCGGTTCCAGGTGATCCCGACCCCCGGCCACGCCTTCACCCACGTCTGCCTGTGGGAGCCGACCCGCCGCTGGCTGGTCTCCGGCGACCTCTACGTCCACCCGCGGGTCAAGTACCTGCGGCGGATCGAGGACGTCTGGGTCCACATCGAGTCCCTCCGGCGGGTCCTGGCGCTCCAGCCGGAGGTTATGATCTGCGCCCACGCCGGGCTGGTGCGGGACGCCTGCGCCGCGATCGAGCGCAAGATCGCCTGGTGGGAAGGGCTGGCCGAGGAGGCGCGGACGCTCCGGGTCCAAGGATGGCCGGTGCGGCGCATCACCCGCCGCCTCCTCGGCCGCGAGGGCTTCTTCTACTACGTCAGCTTCGGGGACTTCTCGAAGCGGAACCTGGTCCGTAACCTCCTGGCTGGACCGGGTGTGGCGGGTGCGGCTCCGGCCTGACCGGCGCGAGGGGGACGACGACCGCTCCAGCGCGGGCCCATGGGGCTGCACGCCGTCGCCGCCATCGGATACGCTTCCGCCGATGACTGAAGAGGACCAGACACCGAAGCAGAGCGCCTACTCGGCAGCCGGCGTCGACATCGACGCCCAGGACCGGGCGCTGGCCAGGGTCAAGAAGCTGGCCAAGAAGACCTTCACCCCGGGGGTACTGACCGAGATCGGCAGCTTCGGCGGCCTGTTCCGGCCGGATCTTTCCGCGCTGGAGGATCCGGTGCTGGTGGCGTCGGCGGACGGGGTCGGCACGAAGCTGATGGTGGCCCGCATGCTGGGCGACTATTCGAGCGTCGGCCGGGACCTGGTCAACCATTGCGTCAACGACATCCTAGTCCAGGGAGCGCGGCCGCTCTTCTTCATGGACTATGTCGGTGCGGGCGTGCTCGATCCGGATGCCGTGGTCCAGCTTGTCGGTGGTGTCGCTGCCGGCTGCCGGTCGAACGGTTGTGCGCTGCTCGGCGGAGAGACGGCGGAGATGCCGGGCTTCTACGACGAAGGGGACTACGAGCTCGTCGGATTCATCGTCGGCCTGGTCGACCGCCCGGAGATCTTGCCGCGATCCACCGAGGAGGACCGGGTGGGTCCGGGGGACGTGCTGGTGGGCCTGCCGTCCGCCGGCCTCCATACCAACGGCTACTCCCTGGCGCGCCGGGTCTTCTTCGACCAGCTCGGGCTCGAGCCCGGCGACCCGATCCCGGATGCCCAGGACCGCCGGCCGGTCGGCGAGATCCTGCTCGATCCGCACCTCTCCTACCTGGAGGCCGTCGAGCCGCTGCTCGATCACCCGGGGCTCCACGCCCTCGCCCACGTGACCGGCGGCGGCTTGACCGACAACCTTCCACGGGTGCTGCCGAAGAAGGCCCACGCCTTCATCCGCTTCGGTACCTGGGACGTGCCGGACCTTTTCCGGCAAATCCAGCAACACGGCGAGATCGAGACCGAGGAGATGCTCCGCGCCTTCAACATGGGGGTGGGGATGGCGCTCGTCGTCGGCCGGGAGGCCCTCGCGGAGGTCCTCGAGGACCTCAGGAAGCGCAAGCAACCGGGGTTCGTCTTCGGGACCGTCCAGAAAGGAGGGTCCGGCGTGGTCTACGACCTCGGGTCGCGGCAGATCGAGGAGGAGGCCGGCAATGGCTGAGCGGGCGGGCACGCCGGCGCGCCTCGCCCTGTTGCTGTCCGGCCGCGGGAGCAACTTCCTCGCCATCCAGGAGGCGATCGAGCGCGGCGAGCTGCCGGCACGGATCGTCGCGGTGGTGTCCAACCGGGCGGACGCCGCCGGCCTGGAGAAGGCCCGTGAGCGAGGTTTGCCGGCGCACGCGATTCCGCACCGGGATGCCTCCGGGATTCTCGGCCGGGACGAGCACGAGGCGCGGGTGCTCGAGGTGCTCGAGCGGGCGGAGGCCGAGTGGGTCTGCCTCGCGGGCTACATGCGGCTCCTCTCGCCGACCTTCGTCGCGCGCTTCCGCCACCGGATGGTCAACATCCACCCCAGCTTGCTGCCGTCGTTCCCAGGGCTGGCGGCTCAGGAGCAGGCGATCGCCCACGGTGTGAGGGTCTCCGGGTGCACGGTGCACCTGGTGGACGAGGGTTTGGACAGTGGACCGATCGTCGTCCAGCGCTGCGTCCCGGTGGTCGAGGGCGACACGGCGGAGTCGCTGGCGGCACGCATTCTGGTGGAGGAGCACAGGGCGTATGTCCATGCGCTGCAGCGTTTGTTGACCGAGACCTGGGCCGTCGAGGGTCGCCGCCTGGTAT
>Ga0210144_1000015_pt1:55000-97623 | contig 97623 bp, 79 predicted proteins | sample Muzzi_PWA_D2_FD_185532 | JGI IMG/M metagenome (GOLD analysis project Ga0210144, IMG submission 185532) | Wetland microbial communities from San Francisco Bay, California, USA, that impact long-term carbon sequestration - Muzzi_PWA_D2 (SPAdes) | ecosystem: Environmental > Aquatic >...
GCACCGGTGAAGATGCCGGTTACCCGCGGAAAGACGGAAAGACCCTGTGAACCTTTACTGCACCCTGGCAGTGAACCCCGGTGCGTCATGTGTAGGATAGGTGGGAGGCTTTGAAGTCGGCGCGCTAGCGTCGGTGGAGCCATCCGTGAAATACCACCCTTGACGTAGTGGAGTTCTAACCGAGGTCCGTGATCCGGATCCGGGACATTGTCAGGCGGGTAGTTTGACTGGGGCGGTCGCCTCCTAAACAGCAACGGAGGCGCGCGAAGGTTCCCTCAGGCTGATTGGAAACCAGCCGCAGAGCGCAAAGGCAGAAGGGAGCTTGACTGCGAGACCTACAAGTCGAGCAGGTACGAAAGTAGGCCTTAGTGATCCGGTGGTCCCGCATGGAAGGGCCATCGCTCAACGGATAAAAGGTACTCCGGGGATAACAGGCTGATCGCCGCCAAGAGTTCACATCGACGCGGCGGTTTGGCACCTCGATGTCGGCTCATCACATCCTGGGGCTGAAGCCGGTCCCAAGGGTTCGGCTGTTCGCCGATTAAAGTGGTACGTGAGCTGGGTTTAGAACGTCGTGAGACAGTTCGGTCCCTATCTTCCGTGGGCGTAGGAGACTTGAGAGGATTTGTCCCTAGTACGAGAGGACCGGGACGGACGAACCTCTGGTGCACCAGTTGTCGCGCCAGCGGCACAGCTGGGTAGCTATGTTCGGAAAGGATAACCGCTGAAAGCATCTAAGCGGGAAGCCCCCCTCGAGATGAGGTCTCCCTGAAGGCCCCTCGCAGACGACGAGGTTGATAGGCGGGAGGTGTAAGCGTTGCAAGGCGTTGAGCTGACCCGTACTAATCGGCCGTTCGGCTTGACCATTTATCTTCACACCCGGCGGATCCTATTGCTTTTGACCCGATTCGGTTGTCGGAGAGCGTGAAGCTCTCCGCATTGACAGCTCAAAGTTTCCCGGTGACTGTAGCGAGGGGGAAACACCCGTTCCCATTCCGAACACGGCAGTTAAGCCCCTCAGCGCCGATGGTACTGCACTGGAGACGGTGTGGGAGAGTAGGTCGTCGCCGGGATTAATATACGAAGACGCCCCCGGGTGCACACAGTGCCCCGGGGGCGTTTGCTTATGTCATCACTCGTCGTCGATTCAGTCTGCCGCGACGGCAGCGAGCGCTTCGTCCAGGTAGGCGAGCTGCAGGGCCATCTGGTCCCGCAGCGCCATCGCCCGGATGCCGAGCTGCGCCACGCTGCGGTCCAGCGTTTCCGGACCCTGCTCCCGGTGGACGCGCAGCGCCCAGGCGCTGAAGCGGCGGCGACTCGAAAGGTCCATCGGGAGGGGCGGGCGCTCCTCGCCGAACCCTTCGCTGCCTCCAGGTTGCGTGGTCACCGGGACCAGGAAGAGAGGCATCTCGGAAACCAGCGTTAGCGGGTCGCCGCCGAGTGACCGCACGAATTCCATCGAGCTCGGCCGGAAGCGCGCCGCCATCGCGGGTTCGTCGCGATCGAGAAAGTACCGGCGCATCGCTCCGCAGTCTGGCCGGGTGCAGAATCCCTCGTCGATCCGCCGGAACCCCTTCTCGCCCTGACGGTCGACGTCGTGGAGGCGGTAGCCCAACCGCTGGACATGGGCCCGCAGGCGGTCGCGCAGCCCGGCAGTCCGGTCGATCCACGCGGGCTCGAGGAGAAACCAGGGGCCGGCACCAAAGGCCATTGAGTGGAAGCTCCCGTGGAGCACGAACGGCGCACCGGCGCGGAGGAACGCTGCCACGGCGAGGGCCTCGGGACGGGCACCCCGATCGTCCTCCGTTTCCATGCCACGAGGGAAGCCGAACTCGAGGTCGTCTCCCGGGGCTTCGCGCACGGCCGACTCGAAGTATGAAGAGAAGCGGTAACCACGGTCGGGATCGCCTCGGTGATCCAGGACCGGCAGGGTAGAGGAAGCCCAACCGGCGTTCACCGCGGCCCCGTCCGGGTTGATGTGCGGCACGACGTGCCAGCTCCACTGGGCGAGGAGTGGGTCGGTCGGCGGGAGGCCGCCCAAGAAACCAACCAGACGCCGGAGCATCTCGGGCCCGACCGGCTCGTCAGCATGGGCGCCGCCGATCAAGCTGACGGCTCGGTCTCCCCGACCGAATCGGAAGCCGAGGAGGGGGCGACCGCGGCGGGAGCGGCCGATCACCGTGCCTGCAGGAGCGCGAAGACCCCGGGCGCTCAGGATGCGGTCGATGGGCAGGCGCGTCACGTGGTCCATCCTCCTTCCCGCCACCGCCCCTCCGGCGTGCGCGACCTGGCGCGATTGAATCTTCGCGGCCGCGACGGCGTAGGATGGGGAATGAAACCACCAACTGCCCCAGCCGCGGGCATGCCGTTCGGGAGGAGCATTATGCGATCCACTCTGTTCGTCACCATCATCGCGCTCGCCTTGTCAGCCATCGGCTGCAACGTCGTGATCGCCGGCGACTGTGATCATTCCGCCCCACGCCAGAAGACGCTGGATGTGTCCGGGGCCGACCGGCTGGTGATCGACGCCGGCGCCGGCAGCCTGTCAGTCCACGGCAGCGCCGACGCCACCGAGGTCCGAGCCACCGGTACCGCCTGTGCGTCCGAGGAAAGCTACCTGGACGCAATCCAGATCACCGGGGAGCGGCGCGGAAACACACTGTACCTGAAGGCCGAGTACCCCGAGCGCATCCATGGGCAGGCGTCCCTCGACCTGACCGTCGACCTGCCCTCGGGCCTCGCCGTCCGGATCGACGACGGGAGCGGCGAGACGGACGTTTCCGAGGTCGCCTCCCTCGAGCTCAAGGACGGCTCCGGCGGAATCCTGATCCAGAGCGTCGCCGGGGACGTCGAGATCGACGACGGCTCGGGTGGCATCGACGTCAAGGACGTCCGCGGGAGTCTGAAGATCGACGATGGCTCCGGGGAGATCCAAATTCTGGGCGTCGGAGGCGACGTGACCTTGGACGACGGCTCCGGCGAGATGACCGTCACCGGCGTCGGCGGGTCGGTCGATGTGACCGACGGCTCAGGCTCCTTCACGGTCCGCGACGTGGACCGGAACGTGACGGTCGAAGAGGACGGTTCTGGTGACATGGAGATCAGCGGCGTCGGTGGTGACGTGCTGGTCAAGGAGGACGGCTCCGGCAGCATCCGCGTCCACGACGTGCAGGGAGACTTCACCGTCCGCCGTGACGGCTCCGGGAGCGTGGTCTCCGACAACGTCCATGGCCGGGTCTCCGTGCCGGACTGAGTCGCTACGGGCGCTCGCCGCCGGAGTCGGTCGGAGACGGACGCCGCGAGACGAGCGAGACCGGACGGGTGTCCCGCGCGGGTGGCGGCGCCAAGCTGGCCGCGTTCCCGCCCTCAGCCCGGGCGGTGCCCCCTCCCGCCGGCGAACGGAGCACGCGGCGCTCCCTCGGACAGGGCGGCGGCGGCCAGGAGCACCAGGTTGAGCCAAACCGCGTAGGCGGTCCCCAGGTGCACGAGCTGGAGCCACACGGGGGCCGCCAGCGCGACGTTCAGGATGCCGAAGAGGAGCTCCACCGTGAACAGCAGCGCCAGTCCGAGGGCGAGGCGGACGACCAGCGGCCGCGGGCGGAGGATGCGCACCAGGGCGGCGGCTGTCACCAGGTAGATGCCGACGGCAATCGCCAGGAACGGGTGGAGCACGCGCAGGCGCACCAGGAGCTGAGCGGCCGGAGCGAGCTGGCTGATCGATGTGGCGTTCATGTCGGCCACCGGGTAGAGCGTGTCGCCCAGGGCCGTCACGCCACCGCTGGCACCGAGCACGCACAGGGCGATGAGCCCCGCGAGGAGGATCCAGGCGGCGGCGCCCTGCCCTCGGAGTCTGGGTGGCCCGAACGGCTGCCCGCCCTGCGGTGAGTGTCCGCCGGTCGACCATGCGGCGGTGAGCGCGAGCGAACCCAGGAGCAGCAGGGTGGTCACCAGGTGGAACGCCATCACCACCCCCCGGGCCACGGACACGTTGTCGACCACCAGGTCGTAGCGCACCAGCGCGGCTCCGACGAGCGCTTCGACCACCGTCAGGGCCAGCGCGACCAGCGCGGCGCGGCCCACTCGGTGGCTCCACCCGTAGCGGCGCACCGCCCAGACCGCCAGTACGATCACCACGATTCCGAGTAGTCCGCTGGACAGTCGGTGGCTGAATTCGATGATGGTCTCGATCGCGGGCGCCCGCGGTAACACTTCGCCGTTGCACAACGGCCAGTGATTGCCGCAGCCGGCGCCGGAGCCCGTGGCGCGCACGTACGCACCCCAGACGGCGACCAGCCCCGTGTAGACCAGGGTGGCCCAGGCGAAGAGGGAGAATCGGTCAGAGCGGTCCATGGGCGCCTCAGCTCGTCGTTTCCACCGGAGTGTATCCGGATTGTCCGGTTCGCCGCGATGCGGCGCCCGGGGTGCACGAAGTCGCCGGCACGAGCCGGGCGTCGATCCAGCCTCGGACCGAGTTGATCAGGGCGAGCCGCCGCGCGCGCCGGATGTCCTCGAGCAGGAGGGGCTCTTCGCGCAGCACGCCCCGCGCGAGGAGCTCCGCACGAAAGGTCCCCGGCAGAAGACAGCTGGAGAGGGGGGGCGTCAGGAGGTCGCCGTCCGCCTCGATCACCAGGTTGGCCACCGTCGACTCCGTCGCCTCGCCGCGCCGGTTCCACAGCACGACGTCGTCGACCTCCGGGTGGCTCCTCCGGGCGTTCGCCAGGGCCCGCTCATAGACCGCGCGCCGGGTCGTCTTGTGGAGGAGGAGTGGATCGCGCTCGTCGATCGGTTCCGGAGCGAACACCAGGGACCACCGGCGTCCGTCCGGCGGCTGCGGGCGCGCTTCCGTCCGCACCTGACCGTCGCGATCGACCAGGAGCCGCACCCGTTGGTCGCCTGGGACATCGCCCGCGCGGAGCGCTTCCGAGACCTCCTCCAACCGCTCCCGGAGGAGCGTCTCGTCGACCGTGAAGCCGAGCGCCGCCGCGGAGTGGAGTAGCCGCTCCAGGTGACGCTCCAGGAGCACGAAGCCGCTCTCCGGCGGGAGTGCCCCTCCAGGACGAGCCGGAAGGGTCACGCGCTCGCGGCCTCCGGTCGGAGGAGCCTGGGCGCGCCAGAGAAGGGTCTCCAGGAGCTCCAAGCTCTCCGTCGTTGCCGCCTCGACCGGTCTGTCCGACGAATCCGCCACGCCGTGCGGCGGCCGGTCGGGGGCACCCGCCGCCGGTACGCTCGCCGGCATCCCGGCCGTCAGGATCACCGCCTTGGTCCGCGTCTCGGCCAGCTCACGGGCAGGGTCCGAGTCCCAGACCACACCGCTGCCGGTGCCGTACTCGATTGGCAAGAGGCCGCGGGCGCCCAGGAGGCTGCGGGCGCCCAGGAGGCTGTGGGCACCCGAGAGGCCGCGGGCGTCCACGGGGCCGCGGGCGCTACCGGCTGCGGGCTGGGCAAGCTCCGCCGTCCGGACCCACGCCGTCCGGATGGCGACGCTGAAGCGGGCGTCGCCCCCGGGTGCCACGAAGCCGATCGCGCCGGTGTAGAGCCCTCGGGGCGTCGTCTCCAGGTCGGCCAGGATCTCCATGGTCCGCACCTTGGGCGCACCGGTGATCGACGCGCACGGGAAGAGCGCGCCGAAGATCTCCGGCAACCCGGCGTCGCTCGTGGCACGGACCTCCGACGTCATTTGGAAGAGCGTCGGGTAGCGTTCCACCAGGAACAGGGAGTGGACGGCGACCGAACCGGGTCGAGCGATCCGCCCCAGGTCGTTGCGGATCATGTCGACGATCATCAGGTTCTCGGCCCGTTCCTTGGAGGACGCGCGGAGCGCCCTGGCCGCCCGCCGGTCTTCCGCCAGGCTCGCCCCGCGGCCGGCGGTGCCCTTCATCGGTCGGCAGACCAGCGTGTTCCCGGACCGGTGGAAGAAGAGCTCGGGTGAGGCGGAACAGACGGCCGCACCCGGCAGCTCGATGTAAGCAGCGTAGGCGCGTCCCTGGCCCCTAGCGAGCTGCCGGAACAGACCGAACGCCACCTCGCGGGGGAGAGCCGTCGAGCCGACCGACCGTGCCTCGAGGGCTCCGCGCAGCCGGTAGGTCAGGTTCGCCTGGTAGGTCTCGCCGGCGGCGATCAGCTCCCGAACCGCGTCGACAGCTCGCAGGTAGGCTGGATCGGACAGGGTCGGCCGGAGAGCGACGACCCGCGGCGGATCGCCGTCGCCGGCGAGCGCCTCGTCTTCGGGGACGGTCTCGGGCCCACGGAACAGGCCGAACCAGGCCAGCGGCACACCCGGTGCCGCCGGTCGGGTGCGGAAGGCAGGGTCGAACGCCGGCGCCGCCTCGTAGCTGACGAAACCGACCGCCCAAAGCCCTGCCACCGCCGCTTCGGCGATCCGGGCCAGCACACCGCCCACGGCCTCAGGCCGGGAAGCTTCCAGCACCTCGATCGGGCGGTCGAACCGCCACCACGATCCAGGACGAGGCCCGAAGCCACCACGCAGAAGGACCCGCGGCGCCCAACGGGAATGGGGGGATTGAGCGGAAGGAGCTCTCGGCGCGCTCATCACGAGGCGGGTCCTCGACCGGGCTCAGTCGATATAGCCGAGGGCCTCCAGGTGTTTCCGCGTCTCCGCGTCGAGCTGGGGCACGGGAAGATCAGAGGCCGCTTCCAGGCCGGCCTCGACCGCCTTGAGCCAGGTCGCGAGATCCACCGACATCTCGTTCTCCGAGCGGATCTCCGGATGCATCTCGGCGTCGTCCTTGGTCAGGTCGTAGACGCGGACGTGCCGGTTGCGGAGGTCGAACACCTCTTTGTGGGTGCCGTCGATCCGTCCCACCTCCAGGAGCCCCGCCTGTCGGGCGTTGGACGACGCGTGGTCGGTGCGGACGGCGCCCTTGTGGGCTTCGTAGTGGGTCACCCGTTGCGGCAGAGCCTTTTGACCCCGGAACAACGGCGACCAGTCGAAGCCGCGGAAACCGTCGGGAGCAGGAAGACCGAGAAGCCCCAGAACGGTCGGCGCCAGGTCGATGTTGAGAGCCGGCGGATCGATGGTCGAGGGTGGAATCCGCCCCGGCCAGGTGATCGACATGGGGATCCGCAGGCCGTTCTCGTACAGGTGGCGGCCGTGGCCCCAGTAGCGGTGTTGGCCGAGGCTCTCGCCGTGGTCAGCGACGAAGATCACCATCGTCTGCTCTGGAGACCTCCCGCCGCCGAGGTGATCGAGCAGGCGCCCGACCTCCCGGTCGACGAACGCGATCTCCGTATCGTAGCGATCGACCTTGGTCACGCCCCGGTCCGTGTCGATGCCCAGGGGGCCGGTCAGGTCCTCCCACAGGCGGTAGGGCGCGTGGGGCTCCACGTAGTGGACCCAGACGAACCACGGATGGCGTGGCGTATCCTCTTCGTAGTTGTCGATCCAGTCGAGCATCTCGTCGGTCAGATCGCGGCCGGTGGCCTCCGAGTTGAACAGTCCGAACCAGCGCTTCCTGCTGAACACCTCGTGGTATTCGTCGAAGTGCTCGCCGAGCCCGGAGAGCTTGTCGCGGAGGGTCCAGTTGCCGACGAATGCCACCGTGCGGTATCCGCGCTCTGCGAGCAGCTTGGGCAGGGACTCGATGCCGGGCCGCAGCCGCAAGCCGTTGCGCGTCGAGCCATGCTCATGAGGGAACCGGGACGTGATCATCGAGCACAGCGCGGGGCTGGTCAGTGGCTCCACCGTGCGTGCGGTGTCGAAGCGGGCGCCCTGAGCCATCAGCCGGTCGATGCGCGGCGAGGTCGGGCGCTTGTAGCCGTAGCCGGACATATGGTCGGAGCGCAGCGTGTCGACGCTGATCAGCAGGATGTTCGGGAACCGGGGTCCCCGCGAGTGTTCGGACGGCGCCTCGGTGGCGGCACGGGACGGGGCGGCGGCGACCGGGAACGACAACAGGCCGGCGGTCAGCAGCAGGAGAACTACGGCGACGAGTGCTGGGCGCGGGGAGCGAAGACCGAGAGAGGAGAGCCGGAGGGCGGAGCAAGGGAGTGATTGCATAGTGCGCTCGGGACGATATCAGAGGGCCCTCGACGACCAGCGATCAGCCCGGCACCCTGGAGCCGGCCGCGCTCGCCCCATCCGGTAGGATGGACCGACCATGACCGCCATCGAAGACCGCGGCTACTCCCACCCGGACGTCCTGGTTTCGACCGCCTGGGTTGCCCACCACCTGGAGGACCCCGGGGTGAGGCTCATCGAATCGAACGAGGATCCTCTCCTCTACGCGACCGGGCACGTCCCCGGTGCCGTCGAGGTCGACTGGACTCGGGACCTGAACGATCCGGTGCAGCGCGACTACCTCGACAGGCAGGCGTTCGAGGACCTCATGGCGCGGATCGGGGCCACGCCGGAGACCACCCTGGTCTTCTACGGCGACAAGAACAACTGGTGGGCCACCTACGCCTTCTGGGTCTTCCGGCTCTTCGGGCACGAGCGGCTCCGGATCATGGACGGTGGGCGGCTCAAGTGGCGCAACGAGGAGCGGGAGCTGACGCGGGAGGTGCCCCAACCGGCCCCGACCTCCTACCGGGCGCCCGCGCGTGATGACTCCGGAATCCGGGCCTTCCGCGACCGGGTCCTGGCCCACGTCGAGGCTCGGAAGCCGCTGATCGACGTCCGGAGCCCGGAAGAGTACAGCGGCGAGCGGCTGCACATGCCCGACTACCCGAACGAGGGCGCGCTCCGCGGCGGTCACATCCCGGGTGCCGCCAACGTGCCGTGGGCGCGGGCGGTCGACCCGTCTGACGGCACCTTCCGAGACGCCGCGGCGCTCCGGCGGATCTACGAGCAGGAGGCCGGTCTGACCGACGATGACGACGTGATCGTCTATTGCCGCATCGGCGAGCGGAGCTCCCACACCTGGTTCGTGCTCACCTATCTGCTCGGCTACGACCGGGTGAGGAACTACGACGGGAGCTGGACCGAGTGGGGGAATCTGGTCGGAGCACCGATCGAGCGATGAGCGCTCTGCCCGAGCCTCTGGAGGAGATACTCGCCACCCTCGACCTGCTCGCCGACCGCGCGGAGCGGATCGAGCTCCTCATCTCGCTCGCCGACAAGTTCCGGGAAGTTCCGCCGGAGGTGGCGACGCGTCCCTTCCCGGAGACTGCGCGGGTGCCGGCGTGCGAGTCCGAAGCCTACGTATGGTCTGTGGAGCAGGGGGACGGCGGCCTGAAGCTCTACTTCGCCGTCGAAAACCCCCAGGGCATCTCGGCCAAGGCGCTGGCGGCTTTGCTCGATCGGACGCTTTCCGGCCTGCCGCCGGAGGAGGTCGCCAAGGTGCCTTCGGACGTCGTCTACCGGGTGTTCGGGAATGAGTTGTCGATGGGCAAGTCGATGGGCCTGATGGCCATGGTGGGAATGGTGCGACGCCAGGCCGAGCAACGCCTCCGCGGCACCTGACCGAGCGTGACCGGGTGGGACGCGGCACCCCTCGATCGGGCTGGCCGCTCCGCTTCGATCCGGGGTGGGCACCGCGTCCCGCTGCGGCGCCCCTCCCGAACCGCGTGCTCACCCCGTTTGCCGCCCTTCCCCCCGGTGGCGTCCTGTGCCGATGCGCGGAGTCGATCTGGGGTCGAAGCGGCTAGATCCTTTTGCTGGTCTACTCCCCTGGGTGCGTTCTGGAGACAAAACCGGGACACGTCCAGCCGAAGGATCAGTCGATCCGGACGCAGACCTTGCCGACGTGGCGCCCGGCGGCCAGGTGCTTGAAGGCCTGGCGGGCCTGGTCGAAGGGGAAGACCCGATCGACCACCGGCCGCATGCCGTGGGTTTCGATCGCCCGGTTCATCGCCTCGAAGTGGGAACGGCTCCCCACCAGGACCCCCTGGATGCGCACGCCCCGCATGAGGATCGGGAGGACGTCGAGATCCTTGACCGTGCCCGACAGGACACCGATCAGGGAGATCTCGCCCGCCGGACGCACCGCCTGAAGCGAGCGCGGTAGGGTCCCGGCGCCTCCGACCTCGATCACCCGGTCGACCCCCCGGCCGCCGGTGAGCTCCTTGACCCGCTTCCCCCACTCGGGGACCTCGCGGTAGTTGACCGTCTGCCAGGCGCCCAGGGCGCGTGCCTGCTCCAGCTTGTCGTCCCGGGACGACGTGACGATGACCCGCGCACCGAGGAGCTGGCCGAGCTGCAGGGCGAAGATCGACACGCCGCCGGTACCGAGGGTGAGGACGACGTCCCCTGCCGTGACGCCGCAGCCACCCGCCTCTCCGGTCAGCGCGTGCCAGGCGGTCACGCCGGCGCACGGCAGGCTGGCGGCCTCCTCGTCCGAGAGGTGCTCCGGCACCGGCACCACCGACGCCGCCGGGACCGTCATCCGTTCGCACAGCGTCCCGTCGAGCGGCCCGCCGAGGGTAGTCCGAATGTACTCGTTGCGCTGGGCCCCGGCGATCCAGCCCTGGGCGAAGATCGGCGCCACCCGCTGGCCCAAGGTCAGGCCGGTCACCCCGGCGCCGAGGGCCATGACCTCTCCCACGCCGTCCGAGCAGGGGACGAGCGGCAACGCCTGCTTCGGGTTGTAGTGACCCTGGACCATCAGCAGGTCCCGATAGTTGATCGAGGCGGCCCGCATGCGGAGCGTCACCTGGCCCGGTCCCGGGGGCTCCGGGTCCGGGCGCTCGACGACCTGCAGGTTTTCCAGACCGAACGACGGCTCGACGGCGAGTGCGCGCATGCCGGCCTCGCTCACTCGCTCCCGAGCGCGGCACGGATGCCCGTTCGGAGCTCCTCGGCCCGGGCGTCGGTCAGGCTTCCCGGGTTCCAGCCGATCGACAGCCCGCGCGAGCCGATCTTGGGGATGATGTGGAAGTGCACGTGCTGCACCTCCTGGTGCGCTGCCCGGCCGTTGTTCTGGAGCACGTTGTACGCCGTGGCCCCGGTGACCTCGAGCACCGCCCGGGCGAGCCGCGGCAAGACCCGGCCGAGCGCCGCGCCCGCCTCGTCCGAGAGCTCGTGCAGGGTGGCTTTGCGCTCCTTCGGGATCACCAGCACGTGCCCGTCCGACAGCGGACCGATATCGAGGAAGGCGAGGACGTGGTCATCCTCGTACACCCGGTGGCACGGGATCTCCCCGTCGAGGATCTTGTCGAAGATGGTCTGTTCCTGTGTCATGGGTCGATTCTAGCCGGCCCACCCACCCGCGCTGCCGCGGGATCGATGCCGCTGCTATCCTCCCGGCCATGGTGCGCATCACGAAGGTCTACACCAAGCAGGGCGACCGCGGAGAGACTCGCCTCGCCGGCGGCGAGCGTCTTCCCAAGGACCATCCGCGGATCGAGGCGTACGGTACGGTCGACGAGCTGACCTCGCAGATCGGTGTCGTGTTGGCAGTGGGTCGGTCCGGCGGCGGAGCGGGCGCCGGCGAGCGCACCCGCGAGATCCTCACCGCGGTGCAGAACGACCTCTTCCATCTCGGATCATCCCTCGCCTTCCTGCCAGAGGAAGACGGCACGGTGCCGGGGCCATCACTGGCAGAGCGACACGTGGCAGCGCTCGAAGCCTGGATCGACGAGATCAACGGGACCCTCGCCCCGCTCGAGAGCTTCGTGCTGCCGGGGGGGAGCGCGCCGGCGGCCCAGCTCCACCTGGCGCGGTGCGTCTGTCGCCGAGCCGAGCGGCGGGTGATCCGGATGGGGCACCAGGAGGGAAGGGATGGCGTCGTCCCGGAGCACGCGATCGTCTACCTCAACCGCCTCTCCGACCTGCTCTTCGTCCTTGCCCGCGCCGAAAACGCCCGCGCCGACGTCCCCGAGCCCCTCTGGAACTCCCGCGCCTGAGCGCGCGCTCAGATGACTGTCTCTCGGACCACCTCTTCAACCGTCGTCACCCCATCCCGGATCTTCTGCCGGCCGCTCGCGCGGAGCGTGATCATTCCCGAGTCGATCGCCTGCTGACGCAGCTCCAGGGCCGAGGCGCCCGACAGGATCAGCTCCCGGGTGGGGTCGTCCACCTCCATCACCTCGTAGAGAGCGATCCTGCCCTTGTAACCGGTGTTGCTGCAGCGGTCGCAGCCGCGCCCCTTGAACAGCTTGAGGGTCCGCGCCTCCTGCTCGGTGAAGCCGACCTCGCTCAGCGCCTGGACCGGCATCTCGAACGGCTCCTTACAGAAGCTGCAGACGCGGCGCACCAGCCGCTGGGCGACGATCAGGTGCACCGACGTCGCCACGAGGAAAGGCTCGATGCCCATGTTCATCAACCGGTTGATGGTCGACGGGGCGTCGTTAGTGTGCAGGGTCGAGAGCACCAGGTGGCCGGTCATGGCGGCCTTGATCGCCACCTCGGCGGTCTCGAAGTCCCGGATCTCGCCGACCAGCACGATGTTCGGGTCCTGGCGCAGGAAGGAGCGCAGGGTCGAGGCGAAGTTCAGGCCGATGCGCTCGCGCATCTGGACCTGGTTGATCCCCTCCAGGTTGAACTCGACCGGGTCCTCGGCGGTCATGATGTTGACCTCCGGGGTGTTCAGCCGCTGGAGCGAAGAGTAGAGCGTGTTGGTCTTGCCGGAACCGGTCGGGCCGGTGACCAGCACCATGCCGTACGGCTTGAAGATCGCCTGCTCGAACTTGCGTAGCGAGTCCACCTCGAAGCCCAGCTTCGTCATGTCGAGCATGAGCTTGTCTTTGTCGAGCAGCCGCATGACGATCTTCTCGCCGAAGATCGTCGGCAGCACGGAGACCCGGAAGTCCAGGTCCTTGACCCGGCCGGAGATCCGGGTCTTGATCTTGATGCGGCCGTCCTGGGGCAGGCGCTTTTCGGCGATGTCGAGCCGCGACATGATCTTCACGCGGCTGGTGATCGCTTCCTTGAGCTTGAGCGGCGGGTGCATCATCTCGTAGAGCACGCCGTCGATCCGGTAGCGCACCCGGAAGTCCTTCTCGTACGGCTCGATGTGGATGTCGGAGGCGCCACGCTTGATGGCGTCGGTCATGATGATGTTGACCAGCTTGACGACCGGCGCCGTCTCCGACTCTTCCTCGAGCGTGTCGAGGTCCAGGTCCTCTTCCTCTTCCAGGACCTCGAGGTCGGTCTCCGCGTCCTCGGTGACCTCCTCCATCACCTTCTTGAGCTCGAGCGCGTGGGTCGAGCCGTAGAACTCGTCGATGGACGAGCGGATCTGCGCCTCGGAGGCGACCACGGGCTCCACCCGGTACCCGGTCATGAACTTGACGTCGTCCATGGCGAAGACGTTCGTCGGGTCGGTCATCGCCAGGGTCACCGTGGCGCCCGCCTTGGAGACCGGGAGGATGGTGTACTTGCGGGCGATGTCCCCGGGGATGATCTTGAGGATCGTCTCGTCGATCTCGACGCCGTCGAGGTCGACCGAGGGGACACCGAAGTGCCGGGAGAGGAGCTCGGTCAGCTCCGAGTCCTGGATGTAGCCAAGCTTGACCAGGTTCGTCCCCAGGCGGCCTCCGTCCTTCTGCTGCAGGCGGAGAGCCTCTTTGAGCTGTTCCTGGTCGATCTTCCCGGACTTGATCAGGAATTCGCCGAATCGTTTCTGGGGAGGCATCGGTTCCCTACGTTTGGATCCTGTTCAGGGGTCGCTCGCGTCGGCTGGTGGTCGCTCGATCTCGATAGGGGACCCCGCGCCCGGCCCTGCGACCGCGGTGCTCGCGCCACTGGTTGTGGCCGCGAGAAGCGTCAGCCCCCTGGATACTCGGTCGCCGAGTCTAGCAGGATCGCGACGGCCCGCTCCACCACCGCGTCCGGGCGGAGCTGGAGCAGGCAAGCCTTGGTGCCTTCGAAGCGCCGGTAGCAGAAGGAGCAGGGCAGAGTGTAGGCGAGGGCGCGCTCCGGCTGACCGTAGGGGCCGTGGCGTTCCGGGTCGGTCGGTCCCATCAGGCAGAGCACCGGTGTGCCGAGGGCGTGGGCCAGGTGGACCGGCCCGGTGTCGCCGCCCAGGACCAGCCGGGCCTGCCGGGACAGATGGACCAGGCGTGGCAGGTCGGCCGCATCGACCGGACGTGCCGTACCGTCCGCCGCCGCCTCGATCCGCGCCGCGAGCGCTCGCTCCACCGGGGCAGGGGAGAGGGCGATCCGCGTCGCCAACCCGGTCTCCCGGTGCACCCCGCGGGCGACCGCGGCCCAACGCTCCGGCGGGTAGACCTTGTTCCCCCAGCCGGCGCCCGGGTGGAGCAGGCAGAACGGCTCCGGCTCCCCGGCGGGCGCCGTGCCCCGAGCGCCGTCCCCGGCCAGGCCGCCGCCACCGATCAGGCTGCCGCCACCGATCAGGTCGCCGCCGAACGCGGCTTCCTCCCGCGGCAGGGCGAGCCGGTCGAGCACGGCGAGCGCCCGGTCGACCGCGTGGGGCCCGGACGGCTCGACGGTCTCCGTGTCCCACAGCACGCTCGACGGCTCCCGGCGGGTGGCCCGGCTCAAGCCGATCCGCCGCCGGGCGCCGGAAACAGCTCCCAACAGCCCGCCCTTGTGGTTCCCCATGAGGTTGAGGGCGACGTCGGCGCGGAACGCGCGCAGCGCGGCCACCGCACCGACCGCGTCGCGCCAGCTCTCGGTGGAACCGGGGCGTTTGCGCCAGGCCTTGAGGCGGACCGGGAGAACCGCGTCGAGCGCCGGGTGGCCGGCGAGCAGCGGCGCGAACACCTGCTCCACGACCCAGCCGATCCTTGCCTCCGGGAGATGCCGGCGGAGGGCCGTGAGGACCGGCAGCGAGTGCACCACGTCGCCGAGGGCGCTGGTGCGGATGATCAGGACGTTCACCGGGCTCTCGCGAAGGGGAATCGGGATGGGCTCAGGGGCCTTCGGGGAGGGCTCGGACCTTGGCGATCACGTCGCTGGTGGCGTGGTCCTTCGGGTCGCCGACCAGCCGGGTCTCGCCACCGTAGCGCCGGACCGTGGCGTACTCCGGAACCTGCTCCGGCGATCCGTAGTCCGGCCCTTTGCAGTGGACGTCCGGCCGCAGGCGCTCGAGCAACGGCGCCGGCGAGTCGCCGGAGAAGATGGTGACGAAATCGACCGGATCGAGCGCCGCCACCAGCTCTGCGCGTTCCGCGGCGGGGACCACCGGGCGGCCGGGGCCCTTGAGCCGCTGGACCGACGCGTCGTCGTTGACGCCGACGACCAGCACGTCGGCGGTGGCCTTGGCGGCGCGCAGGTAGCGCAGGTGGCCGACGTGGAGGATGTCGAAGTGGCCGTTGGCGAAGGCGACCCGCCGGCCGCTCGTTCGGAGGGGCTCGAGCGCGGCCGCCAGCTTGTCGGCGCTCAGGACACGACCCATCGGAGCTCCTCGATCGGCTGGAGGTCGGAACGCACGGCCGCCTCCAGCTCGACCGCCGACACCGTGGCCGTACCCATCTTCATCACCACCACGCCGCCCGCGTAGTCGGCGAGCAGGGCGGCCTCGAGCGGGTTCGCCCCGGCCGCCACCGCCAGGGCGAAGGTCCCGATCACCGTGTCCCCCGCGCCGGTGACGTCGGCGACCTGGGCGGTGCCGTGGACCGGCACGTGGGCGGAGCAACCCGGCAGCGCCAGCGCCATCCCCCGGCTGCCCCGGGTGATCAGCAGGAAGCGCACGCCGAGCCGCTCGCGCAGCTCGCTCGCAGCGCGGTGGAACCTCTCCGCCGCCCGCTCCGGGGGGAGCCCCGGCGGTTCCAGCTCTCCGCCGAAGAGCGCCTCGGCCTCCTCCTCGTTAGGGGTGGCGCCGTCGAATCCGGTGAGCTCGGCGAGGCGGAACCGGCTGTCGAGCAGGGCGATGCCCTCGCCGGTCCTCGCCAGGGCGTGCCGGAGGTCGGCCGCTGCCGCGGTGTCGACGGTGCCGTAGCCGTAGTCCGACAGGACGGCGACGCCGGGGGCGGGGGAGTCGCCGATCCAGCCGTCGAGGGTGGTCCGGAAGTGCTCCCGGTCGGCGTCCCCAAGGGTCAGGTGGTCCTCGACGTCGTAGCGGACGATCTGCTGCTTGATCGTCCCCTTGGCGCCGCCGAGGATGCGCGTCTTGGTGGGTGTGCGATAGCCGGCCCGGATGCGGATTCCCGTGGTGGGGACGCCGCGCTCCCGGAGATCGTCGAGGAGCGCGTGGCCGCTGGGGTCGTCGCCGACCACGCCGAGGGCGAGTGGGCGCCCGCCGAGCGCCGCGATGTTGGCCACCGCGTTGGCGCCGCCGCCGGGCGTGATGCGCTCGCTCTCGTAACGCAGGATGAGCACCGGCGCCTCGCGGCTGATCCGCTTCGGCGTGCCGCTGACGAAGCGGTCCACCACCAGATCCGCCAGCACGACCACGGGCCGACCGGCCATCCGGCGGATGAGATCGCACAGGCGCTCGGGAGTCGGTGTCGCGTGGGGGGCGGCCACGGTCAGGGAGCCTAGCACGGGCGGACAGGGCGATTCGACGAACGAAGGGAGGCGGTCCGCTAGAATTCGCCCGTGCCCCGGCGCGACGACAAGGACCCCAGCTCCTGGTCCTCGGGACTGGAAACCTACGCCCAGTATTCGGTGGTGGCGTTCGTCTTCCCCGTGGCGCTGGCGATCGGGTTCTTCGTCGGTCGCTGGATCGGTGGCCTGCTCGGAGGACCGCTGGTCGGCGGCGTGGTCGGCGTGCTCCTGGGGACGGCGGCCGGCTTCTACAACCTGTGGCAGACGCTCCAGACGATCGAGCGTCGCGAGCAGGAGAAGAGAGAGGCCTCGGGAGAGGATGGAGGGGATTCGGGGAGCGATGGAGGGCCGGCCGGTTGACCGGAGGTGAGCGCGACGGCGGCGAGGACCGGCTGGCGGATTCGGGGAGCCTCCGACGCATCGAGCGGATGGCGATCGGCTGGACGGTGGTCGGTACGGCGGTGATCGCATGGACCGCGCCGTTCCAGGGTGGGCAGCCCTCCGCCCTCGCCGCGGCCAGCGTCTTGACAGGGGTGTCCGCGGCGAGTATCGTGGCGTTTCGCGGGCTGCAGAGGATCGTATCCACGTTAGGACCCGCGGACCAGGACACGCGGAAGCAGCGCACGATCGGCTGGCGTCAAGGCTTGGCTGCCTTGGTACGCCTCTGTCTATTGGGAGCGCTTGTGATCGGCGGCTCGCTCCGGCTCGGCCAACAGTATGCTCCGGCCCTCGTCCTGGGTTTCTCTACCCTCCCTGCGGCGCTCATGACGGAAGGCTTGCTGCAGGTGGTACGCGCGCTCCGAGGAAAGGATCCCGATGGCTTCTCCTGAGGCGGCCGAGGCGGCGGAATCGGTCGAGCACCACGTTCACTCCATCGTCTACGGACCGATCAACGCGGTCTGGCACTGGTTCATTCACCTGACCGGTCTCGACCAGGTCTCCTGGGTGAGCAGCGAGGTGCCGGAGCACGTCGCCATGTCGTTGTTCGTGCTGCTCGTGTGCGTGGTGATCTTCGTCCCCATGCGCTTCCGCCTGAAGAAGGAGCGCCCGGGGAAGCTCCAGCAGATGCTCGAGCTCCTGGTCGAGGGCCTGGACAGCCTGATCGACGACGTCGTCGGGCACGGCGCCAGCCGCCGGTACATGCCGATCATCGGTGCCTTCACGGTGTTCATCCTGTTCTCGAACCTGTGCGGGCTGTTCTTCTTCCTCCAGCCGCCCACGAGCAACGTCAACACGACCTTCGCCCTGTCCATCACCGCGTTCCTTTACTACAACTTCGCGGGCCTGCGGCGTCACGGGCTGTCTTACTTCAAGCAGTTCCTCGGTCCCGTGTTCGCCATGTTCTTCTTGTTCCTGCCCATCGAGATCATCAGCCATCTGGCACGGGCCCTCAGCCTGGGGCTCCGTCTGTTCGGGAACATCTTCGGTGAGCACACCGTCGCAGGCCAGTTCTTCGGCTTCGCGCCGATCATCGTGCCGATCCCCATCATGCTGCTCGGCCTGTTCGCCGCGATGCTCCAGACCTTCATCTTCATCATGTTAACGATGGTGTACCTCGCTGGAGCCGAAGCCACCGAACACTAATCGGGGCCGGGATGGCAGAGAAGGCGTCGTGCGCCATACAGCGCAAAAGGAGAGTTCCATCATGAACAAGTTCAAGACCGTGTGCCTGCTAGTGGTCATGCTGGCCCTGGTCGCCGCTCCGGGCTTCGCTCAGGAGGCTGGTGCGGCACAGGACGGTGGCGGCGTCGCGTGGGGTTCCCTCGCGGCCGCGTTCGCCATCGGGATCGCCGCGTTCGGCGGTGCCATCGGCCAGGGCAAGGCCACTTCGGCGGCCGTCTCCGGCATGTCGCGCAATCCTGGCGCCGCCGGCAACATCCGGACCACTCTCATCATCGGTCTCGCCCTGATCGAGTCGCTGGTGATTTACGCCCTGCTGATCGCCTTCATCGTTTCCTGAGGCGAGCAGAGCGATACCGATCGATCCCGGCCCGGAGCCCTTTCCGGGCCGGGATCTTCCCCTCTCCGGACAACTGGTGGTCCCGACCCGTCCCTGGGTGGGGACAGACCCGCAGGCTCTGGACGAGCCTCGCCCCGGTGCCCGTGTCGCTGCCGGGGCGTAACCGTTGGCATCGCTTGTGCGTAGTCTCTCGGTGTGGGCTGTTGAGGTAGCATGGGGTGAAGCATGAGCAACCAGAACGAAGAGCACAAGAAGGGCTGGGATTTCGAGGCGGCGGCGATGCCGTTCGTGGACGCCCTGTACAACACCGCCTACCGGATGACCCGAAACGCTGAGGACGCCGAGGACCTGGTCCAGGAGGCGTACCTCAAGGCCTACAAGTACTACGACAAGTTCGAGGAGGGGACGAACTTCAAGGCCTGGCTCTTCAAGATCATGAAGAACACCTTCATCAACAACTATCGGAAGAAGCAGCAGGCTCCGCCGCAGAGTGACTTCGCCGATATCGAAGAGTCGTTCGAGACCCAGGTCAGTGAAGAGGCCGGCCAGAAGAAGATCAAGAACCCGGAGGAAGAGCTCCTCCAGGACGTGTTGGACGAGGATGTCCAGCGTGCGATCGACGAGCTCCCCCCCGACTACCGCATGGTGGTCCTGCTCGCCGATCTGGAGAACTTCTCCTACAAAGAGATCGCCGAGATCCTCGACGTGCCGGTCGGCACGGTGATGAGCCGTCTGTACCGCGGCCGGCGCCTGCTCGAGAAGGTGATGCTCGAGTACGCCCGCGAGCACGGCTACATCGGAGAGCAGGAGCAGCCGGCGAAGATGCGTAGCAAGCAGGGCTGACCAGCCAGCCCGCGCCGGGCCCGATCGGTGCCCGGAGCCTCCCCACCGTCTGGAATTTCGCACAAGCGCCCGCAGTTGAAGTGGTCGGATCGGGGCGGGATCTCGAACGAGTCTTGGTCGAGCTCCGACCCATGCTCCCGGAACGGAGACCGACTCCAGTGGAGAACCCAGCTCAGCACGGACTCCAGCGAGACTGCGGAGGCAGCGAATGAACTGCAAGCGGGTCAACGAAGTGCTCTTCCTCTTCTTCGACAACGAATTGGAGGACGACCTGCTGGACCCGTTCCGGGATCACACCAACGGCTGCCCCGTCTGCGCCCGGAGGCTCGACTACACCCGCAAGCTCCTGCTCCTGGTCAGAGAGTGCTGCCGGCGCGAGTCCGCTCCGGAACGGCTGCGGCTGCGGATCCTCGCCAGCATGCCTCATCGCAGGCCTCCCGAGCGGTATCACTGAAGCGGCCGGGCCCCGTGCCCGGGGCGCTCGTCCTTTCTAGGAGACAGACCATGTTCCGTAGAGAGCACTGCGACGACCGGAGTCCAGCCGTCCCCTTCCGTCTCCGCGGCAGCCTCGTCTCCTGCCTGGCCGTTCTGATCCTCGTCGTGGCAGCGCTCGGTGCGGTACCCGCCCAAGCCCAGGACTTCCGCCTTCCGGGCGTCCAGGGCGGGCAGCTCACCCAGGCCGACCTCAACCAGGGGGCGACCATCGTGGTGGTGTGGGCTTCCTGGTCGCCCAAGTGCCGGAACATCGTCGACCGCGTCAACGCCATCGCGCAGCGGTGGGGTGGGCGCGCCCGCGTGGTGACGGTCAACTTCCAGGAGGACCGGGCGACGGTCCAGCAGTTCCTGGCGTCGAAGAGCTTCTCGGTGCCGGTCTACCTCGACCTCGACGGCGCCTTTTCGAAGAGGAGCTCGGTCACCACCCTGCCCGGGTTGCTGGTCGTGCGGGACGGCAACACCGCCTACCGTGGGCGGCTCCCCGACGATCCGAACCAGGTGCTGTCCGAGATCCTCCAATAGCTCCAAGCCCCTTCTCCCACGGGGCCTTGTGCTAGGATCGCGCGCGTTGGCGCGCTTCCTGTCCAAATCGAGTCCCCGGGGGTCTGCATGGTGAGTCGTGAATCGGCGACGGTCCGCACTCTTCGATTCGCGGTTCCTATCGGCCTGTTCCTGCTCGCCTTCGCCATCGGCACCACCACGCGACGCCTCGAAGCCTTCAGTCGTTCTCCCTTTCCGCTGACTGCCACTCTGGCGTTTCGTCCGGGAGTGTCCTATCCCGTGCCTGCCGGGGCCACGATCGTCCGTCCCGGTGAGAACGCTCTCGTCCCGGTCGCCGTGACGGTGCGCCGTGGGCAGACGCTGGACGGGATGCTGGCCGATCTCGGCCTCTCGCGCAGCGACAGTCATGCCGTGACCCAGGCGCTCGCCGAGCACGCCGATCTCCGCCGGCTCCGTCCTGGAGAGTCCCTGACCGCGTACGTCGACCGCCAGGGCCGCCCCGCGGCGGTCGAGCTGGAGGTGGCCGAACGGGGTCGGGCTCGCGCCGTAGCAGAGGGGGGTGCGTGGGTCGGCCGCTGGGAGCCGTACACCGAAGTGCGCCGGATCCGTCGCCTGGAGGCGACGATCGACGACTCGCTGACCGGTGCCGTGACCGCTGCGGGTGCTCCGGCGTCCCTCGCCTATGCCATGGCGGACGTCCTCCAGTGGGACCTGGACTTCAACCGGGACCTGCGCACGGGGGATCGCTTCGAGGTGCTCTACGAAGAGGTCGAGATCGATGGCCGCAAGACCAACGTCGGCAACGTTCTCGCGCTCCGCTACGAGAGCCGCCTGGGTCGTGGACAGACCCTCGACGCCTACCGGTTCGCCGACCGGGAGGGCTACTACGACGCCGCGGGCCGCCCGCTGGCCAAGATGTTCTTGCGCTCGCCGCTCAAGTTCAGCCGGGTGACCTCGCGGTTCAGCCGGCACCGGTTCCATCCCATCCTCAAGAGGTACCAGCCCCACTACGGCGTCGACTATGGCGCACCCGTCGGGACGCCCGTCCATGCGACGGCCCACGGCACGGTGACCTTCGCCGGCTGGAATGGGGGCGGCGGGCGGATGATCAAGATCCGTCACGCCAAGGGCTACCTGACTGGGTACCTCCACTTGTCCCGCATCGCGAGCGGCGTGCGCCCCGGGGTCCGCGTCTCCCAGGGCCAGCTGATCGGCTACGTCGGCGCCACCGGGCTCGCCACCGGCCCGCACCTGGACTACCGGGTGCAGCTCCACGGCCGCTGGATCGATCCGTTGCGGATCGACAACGTCAAGGCCGATCCGCTCGACGCCCAGGAGCTCGAGCGCTTCCGAGCGTGCCGGGACGCGCTGCGTGCGAGCCTGGAGACCGGCGAGCCGCTCGTGCTGCCCTCCGGCCCGGGAGGCGACGAGAGGATGGCCGGCACCCTCGGTGGCACCCAGGTCGCCGGTGCCGGCGGCTGATCGGCAGATCCTTCGAGCATGGTGAAGACGGACGCGATGCCGCGGGATGTGCCTCCGAGCGCCGTCCGGGTCCGCGCATGGTGCCGGGTCGACCTGGCAGGAGGCACGCTGGACATCTGGCCGCTCGGCCTGCTCCATCCGGGAGCGCGGACCGTCAACCTGGCGGTCGGTCTGCCGGTGACCGCTGAGGTCTCCCGACGGGGTTCCGGGTACCGGGTGCGGCAGGGGGGGCAGGTGCGGGACGCGGCGTCGCCGGCCGAGCTCGCCGCGCACCCGGAGACCGCCCTGGTCGCCGCCGTGGTCCGTGAGCTCGCGCTTCCCCCCGTCGAGGTCACCCTCGAGAGCTCCTCGCCGCGCGGTGGCGGTCTCGGCGCGAGCTCCGCCTTGGTGGTCGCGTTGCTCGCGGCCGCCGAAGAGCTCCTGGGAAGGCAGCGCTCGGAGGCGTCACGGCTCGCGGCGCTCGGCCGGGACCTGGAAGCGCGCATGATGAGTCTGCCGACTGGAACCCAGGACCACTACCCGGCGTTGCTCGGCGGGGTGCTCGAGATCCGTTATCTGGCGGGTGGTGAGCACGTGGAGCGTCTGGCCGTCGACGCGGCGGCGCTGGGTCAGAGCCTGGTGGTCGCCTACACGGGCAGGAGTCATTTTTCGGCTGGCCAGAACTGGGAGGTGGTGCGGCGGCGGCTCGATGGAGACGCCGAGTCGGTGGAGCTGTTCTCCGGCATCGCCGAGGCCGCCGCCGGTGTCGCTGCGGCCCTGCGCGCCGGCGATCTCGAGGCGGCCGGTACGGAGGTGGCGCGGGAGTGGAGCTTTCGCCGCCGGCTGGCGCCGGGGGTATCCACCGACGGGATCGAGAACCTGCTGACCCGCGCACACTCTGCCGGAGCCTGGGGTGGCAAGGCCTGCGGCGCGGGCGGTGGCGGATCGATCGCCGTGCTCTGCCCGGCGGAGCGCCGGGCCCGGGTCGTGGAGGCCCTCGCCGCGCGCCCGGGAATCCAAGTTCTCGAGGCTTCTCCCGAGGAGCAACCCCTGGCGATCGAACGCCTCCGCTGAGCGGAGGATCCAGGGTCCGGCGTACACTCAAAGCCGATGGCCGACTTCGATCCCTATGAAATCCTCGGCGTCCCCCGCGACGCCGACGCGGCGGCGCTCCGCCGTGCCTACCAGAAGCTCGCTCGCCGTCATCACCCCGACCTCGCCCCCGGAGATCGGGTGGCCCACGAGCGCTTCGAGCAGGTCCAGCGTGCCTACTGGGTGCTGAGCGACCCGGAGCGGCGCGGGCGGTTCGATGCCGGTCGGAGCGGGGTCGTGGAGCGGGCCGCGCGGGAGGCGGGGTCTTCGGACTCTTTCCGCACCGGCCGGATCGGCACGGAGTCCTTCCTGGAGATCCGGGCGGAGTGGATGGAGTGGATCGAAGCCGGTCCCGACAGCGTGCGCCCCGAGCCGCCGGTGCGGGACCTGGGCGCCGAGCTCACCCTGGACTTCGCCGAGGCGATCCGGGGCGTGACCAGCTCGTTCTCCGTTCAGCGGGAGCGGCCTTGCGAGCGCTGTGGTGGGCTGGGAGTGCGGCGGCGCGAGCCGTGCGCACGCTGCGGTGGGCGGGGCGCCGTCGTCGAGCTCGACCGGTTGCGGGTCAGGATCCCGCCCGCGGTCGACGACGGCACTCTGTTGCGTCTCCCCGGCAAGGGACCGTTCGCCCGCTCGGGTCGAGCGGACCGATCGGGCGGGTTCGGCGAGGGCCGTGACGCGGGTGACTTGCTCCTCACCATCAGGGTGCGCCCCCACGCCTACTTCCAGCGCGACGGGCTCGACATCCACGCCGAGGTGCCGGTGACCTTTGCAGAGGCCGCTCTCGGCGCGGACATCGACGTGCCTACCATCGAGGGTCCGGCGTCCGTCCGTCTCCCGCCCGGCACCCAGGGCGGGCAGCGGTTCCGCCTGCGCGGACGGGGAATCCGGCGGGACGGCGAGCGGGTCGGGGACCACTTCTACACGGTCCGTATCGTGGTGCCGGAGTCCCTGGATCGGGAGCTCGCCGAGGTGCTGCGGAATCGGGACGAAGTGTCGCCGCGCCGCTCGCTGCCGGACCGGGCGCTCTGACGGCCAGACCGGGCGGGTTCCTCCGGTACACGGCCGGAGGAGGCGGAACGTCGACGCGGGTGGGGACCCGAAGGTCAGTGGGTGATGGCGTCGTGCCGGCTCTCGGCCCGCTCCTTCACCAGCTCGAAGGCGCGGTCCATGGAGGCGACACCCTCTTCGCCGACGGCGATCACGAACGGCTCGCTCCAGTCGCCGGTTCGCGTCTCGCGGTAGATCAGGGCGTCGTTCTCCGCGTTCGGCCAGGCCACCAGGGCGTTCGAGCCGTCCCGGGAGAGGTAGAGCTTGATCGGTGTGTCTTCCGTCGGCGTGGCGACGACCGGGATCGGGTGGCTCGCCGCGGTGGAGATCCGGATGAGGCTCGGGCCGCTTCCGATCTCCCCGGCGGTCGGGTCGTTCTCGGAAGCATCCACCACGAAGAAGCCGCTCTTCGCGATCCCGCGATCGATGCCACGATCGGTCATCCGGGCACCGATCTCGATGATCTGGTGGCGCAGGCGATCGGCCAGGGAGTTGAGCCCTTCACCGTCCTGCCCGCTGGTTGTCACTTGGTCGGCGGTGACGTCCGCGGCGTACGAGCTCAAGCTGGGATGGATGCCGAGCTTGTGGCCGAGCTCGATGATCTGGTGCCGGAGCTTGTCGCCGAGCTGGCTCGGTTCCCCCGGGTAGAGACCGTTGCCCTGCTCCAGGGCATCGTCGCGAACCGTGTCCGCGAGCTCGACCATCTCGCCTGGGAGGGTCTCCATCTCCAGGGTGTCCAGCATGCCGGTGCGGGTGTTGGTGAAGCCGACGACCACCGTCTGCATGTTGCGCCCGGGCTGGATCCGCGAGGCGCTGGCCAGGCGGACGTCGACGGGACCGGAGGCCTCCGGTGCGTTGTCCAGGGCCAGGTCGCGCAGCTCATACACCGGGCTCTTGCCGATGTAGGTGCCGTCCAGCAGGACGATCGGGGAGTAGAGGATCTTCGGCGCGTCGACGCCTTCCTCGCCCCAGATGACGTGGACCACGGTGCGGGTCCGCTCGGTGAGCTGGCCGTCTTCGCCCAGGCTCTGGAACTGGTCGCGGGTGACGGCGAACTGCGGCGACGTCTTCCAGCCGAAGGGGCTGCCCCAGATCTCGATCACCGGCGAGAAGGCGCCGTCGCGGAAGGAGGCCAGGTTCAGGCTCGAGTGGATGAAGTTGATGCGGGTCTGCCAGAGGAGGTAGACCGTGTCGGAGCTGTTCTCCACCAGCAGGGAGGTGCTGTCCTCGAAGTCTTCAGACTCCGTGCCCGGGACGAGCAGCCGCTCGTGGGAGCCGTCGGAGTGGACCAGGTCGAGCGCGAGGACCGGATTGCTCGGGTCCGTCAGCCCCTGGCCGGGGAACAGGTCGCCGTACGACCCGGAGAGCACGGTGAAGATCTCGCCGTCTCCTCCGACCGCCGCCGGCTGCTTTTGCGCCAGGGACGGGGCCGCCCAGGCGCAAGCGCCGAGCAGCAGGATGGCGAGAAGAGCGGTGCGACGTATCGACATGGTCTCAGGCCTTGAGATTGACGATCTTGCGGACGTTGACCGACAGCAGGAGGTCCGGAAGATCTTCGTTCTCCGGGAAGAATCGAGCCTGCAGGCGGCTGAAGTGCTTGCGGGCGAGCTCGACGTCTCCCAGGAGCTGGGTCGCTTCACCCAGCAAGAAGAGGGCGTACTTGATCGACACCGGCTCCTCGGCCTGTTCGGCGAGGGCCAGTGCACAGACTCCATGGCGCAACGCGTCTTTCGGACGGTCCGCTTCGAGGTGGGCGAAGCACAGGCTCAAGCGGGGGAAGACCTGCTCCCGCTGGTTGCCGAGCGATCGGAGCATCCGGAGGCTCGAGTAGAGGAGCCGGAAGCCCTCGCGCTGGCGGTCGAGGACGATGCAGGCGTAGCCCAGGTTGTCGTGGATGGCGGCGCGGCGGAGCGACGGCGTGTCCTCCGCCTCCTCCGGCAGCAGGCCGAGCGCCTGGCGGTAGGCGTCGTACGCCTCGCTGAACCGGCTCTCGGCCAGCAGCAGGTTGCCGAGCTGGTTGTAGCTCGACGCGAGCCACTCCGGGCAGTCGTTCACCTGCGCGCGGTCCCGCGCGATCTGCGCGTAGAAGGTCCCCTTGCGGTAGTCCTTGGTCAGCTCGTAGGCCTGGGCCATGTTGTAGGCGGCCAACCAGCAGTTGGCGGGCTCGTTCCCCGCCATCAGGATCTGTCGCAGGCGGTGGAGGACCTGGAGGTCGAGATCCTCGGCCCGCTGCATGGCGATCAGGACCGCACAGCGGTTGAGCCATGCGCGGTCGGCGCCGGAGGGGTCGCCGAGCTCTCGGGCGATCGCCTCCGCGTCCTCGAAGAAGACGAGGGCGTCGCCAAGACGCTCCGCATAGACGTGCTCTCTCCCCGCGTCGAGGAGCGCTTGGAACCGGGTGCGGTCTGCAGGAAGCTGGTCGCTGATCATCCGTCGTCCACAGTGTCGATGAAAGAGGAGATCGATTATAGCTCATCCAGCAGTCGGTTGCTCACCCGGCGGAGGCTCAACCCTCCTAGCCCTGGGTCCGTTTCCAGGCGATGAAGTCCTCGACTTCGCGCTGGGACTCCTCGTCGAGCTGCTTGAAGTCCTTGAGGACCTGGAGGTCCCGCGGGTTGATGGACTCTTCGGCGATCTCGTCGAAGAACTCGCCGACCGACATCCGGAACTCGGCCAGGATCTTGAACAGGTTGTCCAAGCTGACCCGGTACTCGCCCTTCTCCATCCGGGAGAGGTCGCTCTGCTGGACGCCGATCCGCGAGGACAGCTCGGTCTGCGTGAGCTTGTGCTCTTTCCGGAGCTGCCGGATCTTGCGTCCGACGAGTTGGACCTGACGAATCTTGGACGGAGTGGCCATGGCCGTTGTTCCTAACCAGGGCAGTCATGCCACAGCGGCATTTCCCGGCGGATAGGAGAATAGCATAAGCGCGGCTCTCGGACGTGTCAACCACGACCTGAAGGAGCGCCGCGCAATGGCCTATAATCATGGGCTCGCCGCGGTTGCGACGGCTCTCGCCAGGCCGCGGCAGCTCTCCCCAGACCCCCCGGAACCTCAGACATCACCCTGCTCAACGGATCACCCATGGATCGACCGCGCCGCCACCTCTTCCTTCTGAAGGAGCTCGTCAAGCGGGACTTCCAGGGGCGCTACGCCGGCTCTCTGCTGAGCTTCCTCTGGTCGTTCGTCCAGCCGCTCTGGCTGCTGGTCCTGTTCACCTTCGTCTTCTCGACGGTGATGCGGATGAAGCTGGCGGACCTCGGAGTGCCGACCGACAACTTCGGCATCTTCTTGTTCTGCGGCCTGTTGCCGTGGACCGCGATCAACGAGGGCATCCAGCGCGCGTCGACGGCGATCACGGACAACGCGACTCTGGTCAAGAAGCTCCAGTTCCCGTCGGAGATCCTGATCCTGTCGATCGTCCTCGGAGCGCTCCTGCACGAGGTGATCGCCGCCGGCGTCTTCCTGGTCATCCTCATCTTCGTGGGCGAGCTCTCGGTGGTCAGCCTGCCCTGGCTGCTGCTCGCCCTGCCCCTCCAGATCGCCCTCACCCTCGGGCTCGGGCTGCTGCTGGCGTCCTGTCAGGTCTTCTTCCGCGACACGGCCCAGGTCGTCGGCATGGTGCTCAACGGCTGGTTCTACCTGACGCCGATCGTCTACCCGCTGACGCTGGTGCCGGAGCGCTTCCGCGGCCTGGTGGAGCTCAACCCGTTGACGCCCCTGGTCGAGCTCTACCGGGCCGCGTTCCTCGGCGGCGGGTTCCACCTGTTCGGCGGCACGGCCGTCCTGGCGCTGGTCGCGCTCGTTCTCGCCCTGGCCGGCGCGTGGCTGTTCCGCCGCCTCCGGCCGGCCTTCGTCGACGAGATCTGAGGCGACGCTCCAGTGAAGCGTCGCCTCAAACCGACGACTCGACCAAACGTGACTCGCTCGTCACGAAGTCGGCCCTCGTCGATGTCTAGGAGCCGCTGCGCTTTTCGCCCGGCTCGGGATCAAAGGTCCCGGTGATGTGGAGAGTGAGCTGGGGAACCTTCTTGCTGTTGGTGTCGACCCGCAGGGTGCCGGCGAACGGCCCTTTCTTCATCTCCGCCGGTGTGAACGTCAGGACCACGCGATACTCCCGGCCCGCCGTGACCGGCTCGACCTTCGCGGAGATCCCCGGGATGTCGACCGAAGCGTCGGTGACGTCGATCTGCTCGTCGGCGAAGTTCCGTACGTGGTAGGTGAAGGTGTCCGGCTTCGTGAGGTTGACCACGCCGAACTCGCCGGTCACCGGGCTCAGGAACAGCATGGGGCGGACGAAGCCGGAGACCGGGATCCACAGCGTCTTCTGGCGCGGGTGCGTGGTGTCGACCTTGATGTAGCCCTCGATCGGACCGACGGGAGCGTCCTCGTCCAGGGTCGCCAGGATCCGCCACTGCTTGCCGGGGTGATCGTCGACCCGTTCCTCGGGGGTGGCTTCGCGGTAGCTGACCTCGATCGAGTCCATCGGCGACTCGACCTTCACCACGTCGAAATCGTTGCCGTCGACCGAGAAGACGGTCTGGGCGATCGTCCCGGTGCGCTCGTGCTGGACGTAGAGCCAGCGGGCGAAGCCGGGGCGGGCGGAGATCTTGGCGGTCACCTTGAAGCTGGCCTTCAGCTTGAGGGCCGGCTCCTCTTTGCCCGGCACCATCACCTCGGCCACGCTCACCCCCGGGCCATTCACGAGCTGGGTGTTGATCGACAGCGTGACGTGGCCGTCGCCGCCGGGGGGGATCGTCCTGTCGAAGCTCGTGATGGTGCACCCGACCGGCGCCACGCGCTCGATGGTCACCGGCTTGTCGCCCGGGTTGTGCACCGTGAACGTGTGCACGGCCTCGTCCCCCTTGACCATCTCGCCGAAGTCGAACAGGGGCTCGGCGGCCGTGAGCGTCGGGCCGGTCGTCGCCGGCGCGGTCGTCTCCGGCTCGGCCGCGCGAGCGGGCGCGGTCCATGCCAAAATGACAATTCCGACCGCCAGGACGGCACCGCTGCGAAGGAGACGGTTCCGGGGAGCTTGGTGGTTCCGGGAATGCTGGTCGCCGAACATCGAGAATCTCCTTCGCCGAAGGTTGAATCGTCTGGGGATACTTCAGGGGCGGCGCGAACCGGGCCCGCAGTGGATTCCCCGGCCGGCTGCGCCGTTACCCTAACAGGGATCGTCGGGAATCCTCGAGAGGCCGGAGCTCTCGTCGAGCAGGCCGTCGACGCACGTTTCATACCATGGGGCTTTACACCGCACCGCCCGGCGCGAGAGACTCTGCGCTCCGCTCGCGGGTCGGGCGCGCAGGCGGCCCGCGAGCATCCTCCCAGAATCGTCCCGGCTCGGCCGGTCGCGCCCGCCGCCGGCCCGGCCCGATGTCTCGACCGCATACCTCGCGACGCGCCGGTTCTGGCGCGACGCTTGCAGCCGGGAGTGGACTCGCGTTGGACGCGGCGACCCCAAGACTCTCAGAGGTGTGGATATGAAGACGTTTCAGCTTCTTGGATGGGCCCTGATCTTGTCGTTCGGGGCGGTCATCGGGTGCGCCAGTGCCCAGTCGTCGGCCACCGCCACGAAGCCCTCGGAGGCGGCTCCCGCCATGACCAGCCCGGGAGCCGGCGAGGCCGGCCAGGGGGCCGCTGCGGAGGACCAGTCTGCCGCCACGGCCGCGGCCGAGAAGGCCAACGCCGCGAACGATGCGTCTGCCTCGGCCGCGGCCTCCGGCGAGGAGGCTGAAGCGAAGGCCGGCGCCAAGCCCGCCGCCGAGCAGGAGCACGAGTGGCTCACGGACGACAACGGAAAGCAGTACTACGTCCAACGCTTCCCGAAGCGCCGCGGCCAGTACGAGGTCCTCGGCGAGCACCGCATCGTGTACCAGGGCGTGCCGATGGCCATCGATCATCAGGACGACGACTGGTTCTACGTCAAGGTCTATCGGTCTGACGGGGCCAAGACCTACAAGGCCGGCCATCCCAAGCCCACGCCGGAAGAGAAGGAGAAGGTTGCCGCGACCTACCGCTTCGACACGCCGTCCGCCGATCGCCTGAAGCTCGAGCCGTTCGACCGCGGCCTGCCCAAGCGCGGTCAGTGGCGCAACGGCTTCGACATTGCGGACATGGACGAAGACGGCCACCTGGACATCGTGCACGGCTCGCCGCGCAAAGGGCCCGGCATTCCGGTGATCTTCCGCGGCGACGGCAAGGGGGACTGGAAATCCTGGCTCACGCTCAAGTTCCCGAAGCGCTACGACTACGGTGACGTGGCGGTGGCGGACTTCAACGGCGACGGCCACGAGGATCTCGCCCTCGGCATCCATCTCCAGGGCGTCCAGGCGTTGATCCACGACGGCAAGGGGGGCTTCACGGACTGGAGCGGTGGGCTGGACTACGAGGTCGCCGGCGGCGGCGGCAAGCCGAGCGAGTTCTCCTCGCGGGCGATCACGACCGGCGACTGGAACGGCGACGGTCGTCCGGACATCATCGCCCTCGGCGAAGGGCCCCACCCGCCCGATCCCAACAAGCCGCGCCGCAAGACGACCAAGAAGCTCTTCATCATCCCCGGGCCGACCCTGTACATCAACCAGGGGGACGGTACCTGGAAGAAGCGGACCCAGAACAAGACGGACGCCGAGATCTTCGGCGACTCGCTGGCGACCGGCGACTTCGACGCGGACGGCAAGCTGGACTTCGCCACGTCGAGCAACATGATGCTGCGCACGGACCTGGTCGACCTCCACGGAAAGGGCGGCGGCTGGACCCCGCAGAGCGTCGCCGGCGTCCGGCCCGGATACGTGCGTGCCGTCACCGCGGCCGACTTCGACGGCAACGGCCGCGACGACCTGGCCGTGGCCTACATCTCCTACCAGCTCGAGCAATGGCGCAACGGGGTCGACATCTTCTACTCCCAGGACGACGGCACCTGGATCCGGCGTCCGCTCTTCTCGCGCGAGGGCCGGACGGCGCTCTACACCCTCGACCACGGAGACGTGGACGGTGACGGTGCCCTCGACCTCGTATCCTTCGACGCCGACGGCGAAGGCTTCCTGTGGTTGGGCGACGGCCACGGGTTCTTCGTCCGCGAGACCTCTCCGGAGCTGGTGCCGCCGAGCCCGCGGTGCCGTGGCTACCACGCCCGCCTGGTCGACCTCGACGGCGACGGCCGTGCGGAGATCGTGGCCGACTTCGCAGGCGAGTCGAACGCTCTCCTCGACGTCGCCCGTTGTCCCTCGGGTGGCGGGATCTCCGTCTGGCGCGCGGAGCCTGGCAAATCGACCTCCCAGGGCGCTGGCGGGGAGTCTTGACAGGGTTCATTGTCTCCCCTATAGTGCCAACGCATAAGCGGCCCAGCAGACAGCCAAGAGGGTGCATCGCGCGGGACGGGCTGTGGCCGCGACGACAAACGGAAGAAATTACGCGAGACGCTGGAAGGTGTCTCGCCGTCAGTACAGAGTCCAAGAGACTCGAGCCCTTGAACGGGAGGTGATGGTTTCCAGTAAGAGGAGAGAGGGAAACACAGCTCGATTGAGTTACCGGTTCCAGGGAGGCCTGGGACCACCGTAACCGTATTGACTCCTAAGGAGATTGTCTGAAATGAAGCTCAACAAGATCGCGTTTTGCATGGCCCTCGTGGGCCTGCTGGCGCTGGGCGGCCAGGCGTTCGCCCTGATCGGCACCGCAGACGACGTGCCGGCGGCCACGCTGCTCCTGCCCTACTTCGAGGTGGATCTCGACAACCCGGCCGCAGACACGACGCTGTTCGCGGTTGGCAACGCCTCCGCGGCGCCTGCCATCGCTCACGTCACCCTGTGGACGGACCTGTCGGTCCCGACCCTGGACTTCAACGTCTACCTGACCGGCTATGACATCGTCACGTTCAACCTGCGTGACCTGTTCATCGACGGCATCGTTCCGGCGACCGAGCACGACGACGGCGTCAACAGCCCGATCGGCATCTTCTCGCTGACCACCAACCCGGTCACCGGCGTTGGTCCGGGCACCGCGAGCTGCGACGACCAGCTGCCGCCGCCGCCGCTGCCGGCCAGCCTGCTGGCCCACATCCGTGCCGCTCACACCGGTCAGGCGTCGAACATCTTCCTCGGCGACTGCTCCGCCGTCGACCACGGCGACAACATCGCCCGCGGCTACATCACGATCGACAACGTGAGCAGCTGCAGCCTGGAGTTCCCGGGTGCTGCCGGCTACTTCGTCCAGGGCGGACAGGGCACCGCCGTCAACGTCAACCAGCTCTACGGTGACTACTTCTACGCGGACACCGTGAACAACTTCGCCCAGGGCGAGACCCTCGTCCACGTCGAGGCGGACTCCACGCTGGTTGCTCCGGACTACACCTTCTACCGTCGCTTCACCCCGGCTTCGGGTGCGGACAACCGCGAGGCGCTCTCGAGCACCTTCGCCGCCCGCTACGCGGCCGGCCAGTTCGCCCCGGGCTTCCCGGGTGGCACCGACCTGATCGTCTGGCGTGACAGCAAGTCGGTCATCGCGCCGTTCACCTGCGGCACGCTGCCGTCGCCGTTCCCGCTCGGTCAGGAGCAGATCGTCATCTTCGACGAGATGGAGAACCCGAACGTCCCCGTGACGCCGCCGTTCTCGCCGCCGCCCCCGGGCGAGTTCCTGCTGCCGTTCCCCTGGGAGACCCAGGTGACGACGGTTGGTGGTGTTGACCTGCCGGTGCCGTTCGACTTCGGCTGGCTCTACCTCAACCTGAACAGCGTCACGGCGACCCAGACGTTCGATCCGACTCCGGACCCGGCGTCCATGCAGAACTGGGTGACTGACAAGTGGAGCGCCGGTGGGCGCTTCAGCGTCGGCTTCGACGCGATCCAGCTCGACAACGTCACCTTCGGTGGGACCAACGTGTCCCTGCCGGTGTGTGACGGCGCGCCGGATCCGGCCGCTTGCAACTGACGGCCAGTCCTTGAGATGTTCCCCGGGTGGGTCCGGTTCTTCCGGGCCCACCCGGATCTTCTCTCTCGAGAGCTTTTGTGACCTGCCTCCGGTCCCCACGGCCGGGTGCAGATCGGAGAAGCTGTCGTGACAGCACGATTTGCACAGACGCGCGGCTGCAGCAGTCGCTTCATGCCATCCTCGGGGCGGGCGTCCGTCTTGCCCTGACGTCACGCGAAGAATCCAACGAAGTGGAGTATTCCTGATGAAGATTCGGTCCTTCCCCTCGCGGCGCTCATGCTGCAGAAGCTTATTCGCCTTCATCTTCATCTTGCTGGTCGGCGGATTCGCTGCGCCGAGCGCGGCGCAGAGCTGCTCGGACGATCTGACCTGCGGGATCTTGGATTGCCGTTCACCTGCAAGCGGAGTTCCTTCCACCCTGTGGGGAGATCTTCAACCGGTGGACACGGGTCAGTTGCCGGCTGACCGGGACAACACGGACTGGACCGAGTTCATCAGCGGTTCCCACACCTATACCCAGCCTCACTGGCTCGCCTTCGATATCGAACAGGGCGCGGACGGCCATCCTTGGATGTATGCTGCGATCACCTACGGCCTCGAGCTCTGGGACCTCGCCAATCCGACTGCGCCGGTGCGCGTCGCCCGCTTCGGCCGCGACAGCTTCATCAACTGGCCCACCGACCCCCACGAGTTCTCGCCGGTCCGGTGGGCGGACGCCCCTACGGGAGATCCCACGGTCGTCGCGGTCGGGCTGGCCGGTGGCGCCGGTCTCGCAGTCTTCGCTTCGACACCGCCGTCGGCGCCCAAGGCGAAGTACGCCGACGGCAACAAGACCATCCTCCAGGTCTACGCGGACCGGATCGGCGCCACGGAATACTCCTTCTCCGCGACCAATGGCGAGGGGATCGCGATCCACAACCTCACGGTGGCCAAGAACCTCACCAGCTCCTGCAGCGAGGACACCGCAGTATCGAGCCGTTGTGGCGTCTACGTCGGATCGCTCGGCAACCGGACGAGCTATTCCTATGTCTCCGGTGTCAGCAACTCCACGAGCACTAGCGAATGGATCGCCGCTTCCGGTGGTGGCCGGACCGGCGTCGAGATCTGGAACGCGTCCAATCCGAAGACGCCGTTCCACGTCCTCGACCTCGTATCGAGCAGCTACGCCCACGGTCTCGCCCTCTGGCGCCAGGGAACGCGGTACTACCTGGGCGTCCGGATCTCCGTCGACGGAACGACGACCCAGGCGCAGATCTACGACGTCAGTTGCATCTCGTCCAACTCCTGCTCCTCGGCCCCCAAGCCGATCTGGACCAAGAACCTGCCGAACGATGGCGGCGAGCTGTACACCGTCACCCACTCCGAGAGCGGCGGGCGCCAGTTCCTCTACTACGGTCACGGGAACCGCTGCAACGAGGGTCTCCAGAGCGAGTGGCTGTTCGACGTGACCGCGCCTTCCGGGGCGTTCGACATCACGCCGCCGGCCGGGCTCGTGAACGGCAAGAAGACCGGCTACTGGGGCTGGTACTACCGCCGCAACCCGACGGGCTTCAACCTGGTGGCGCCGCAGATGGGCCTCTTCCACGGTGTCTACTTCTACCGTGCGGGGTACTCGATCTTCGACATCCACACCCTCTCCGGGCCCCAGCCGCCGGTCGCCGACTTCACCTATCAGCCGGCCACTGCCTACCAGGGGGACCCGGTGAGCTTCACCGACCTGTCCTCGGGTGACCCCACCTCGTGGAGCTGGACGTTCCAGGGCGCGACACCGTCCTCGTCGAGCTCCCAGAACCCGAGCGGGGTCGTCTTCAACACCGCCGGGACCAAGCAGGTGTCGCTGACGGCGACCAACAACCAGGGCTCGGACACCGCGAGCCAGTCGATCCAGGTTCTCGATCCGTCTCCCTTGATCGGCAGCGTGAGCGCGAGCCCCGCGGACGCCCTGGTCTGCCAGACCGTCACCTTGAGCGCCAACTCCGTGACCGGGCGGCCGCCACTCTCTTACGCCTGGACGGTGAAGGATGTGGACGGCAGCCCGGCTCCCGGCTTCACCTCGGTCAACGCGCCTTCGGTGACCTGGGCGATCCCGACCGACACGACGCCCGGCACGTTCACCGCGCAGGTGACCGTGACCGGCGACGGCTCGGCGAGCAAGAGCACGACGATCAACGTCAGTCCGCTCCCGGCGCTCGCCTTTACCGCCGACGCCACGCCGACGCTCCTGAGCGTCAGCAGCGGTTCCGCCCAGCTCACCATCGACGATGAGGACCAGGGTGCCGCTCAGTGGACCTGGGACTTCGGCGCCAACGGCAACGGCCAGTGCGGCGCCGGGTTCACCACCCTCACCGACGGGCGCTGCCGCTCGGTCGACCCGGCGATCGGCCCCAAGGGCGCGTACACCTACAAGAACGTGGGTACGTACCAGGTGACCGTCGAGATCCAGAACTGTGTCGAGGGCCCGATCACCAGCAGCCCGGCGGCCGTCGCGATCACGCAGATCGAGCCGCTGCACGCCGAGTTCAAGGCCACGGCCGGCGCGAGCTGCTCGGACGTCGTGTTCCTCGGCCGGGTGTGCACCGGGAACGTGAATCAGGCCATCACCTTCGACCACAGCGCCACCACGGGGAGCCCGGAGACCTACGCCTACGACTGGGACCATCCCACGTACGACGTCGGGAGCTGCTCGTTCGGTGCGCCCTACAACTCGCCGGTGACGACCCACACCTACACGACCTCCGGGACGCACCACCCGTGCCTCAAGGTCACCCGCAACGGAGGCAGCGAGCAAGACGTCTTCGTGCACGGTGAGATCACCATCGGCACCCCGACTCCGGCCACGATCAGCGTCACCGGTCCATCCACCGGGAACACCGGTGCAGCCTTGACCTTCTACGGAGCGGGCGGCGGGAGCTGCAACGCCTCTCCGAGTGGCTGGAACTGGACGGCCTCCGGTGGTGGCACGCTCTCCGGGAACATCCACTCGAGCCAGGTCACTGTCACCTGGACCTCCGCCGGAACGAAGACGGTGAGCGCCTCGAACACCGGCTGCGTCGGCGTCTCCAACGGGACACATTCGGTTTCGATCACCGAGCCGGGCGGTGGCACTCCCCCCGGCGGTGGCGGTAGCGGCACCCTCTCCGCCAAGTTCAACTTCAGCCCATCGGCTCCGGAGACCGGCCAGACGGTCAACTTCGACGGTTCCGCTTCGGGGGGGAGCCCGACGAGCTATACCTGGGACTTCGGTGACGGCAAGACCGGCAACGGCGCGAAGGTCAGTCACTCCTACGGCGCGGCCGGCACCTACCAGGTGACCCTCGAGGTCGGCAAGCCGGATAGCTCGTGCGCCTTCGGCTACTGCATCGACGACGTGACCAAGGGTGTTTCGGTATCCGGCCCCGCGGGCCTGTCGGCGAGCTTCACGGCCGACGTGACCTGTGGTGGCTTTGGATGCCTGGCGGACACGGGCCAGGAGGTCCAGCTCACGGACACGTCGCAAGGGGATATCACCTCGCGATCCTGGGACTTCGGAGACGGTACGACCGGCACCGGCAAGGTCATCACCCACGTGTGGAGCAGCCCCGGGAGCTTTGCGGTCAAGCTGAAGGTCAAGACCGCGGACGATTCGGCCACCGCGACCCAGACCTTCATCATCAGCGGCGACCCGGTCGCGGGCAGCCACGTGGTGGTGCTGCCCTGGATCGCTCAAGCCGATCCGGGCAAGGCCCTCCAGCAGGAGAGCGACCTCTATGTGCACAACCCGGGTCCCGGCTCGTTGACCGTCGAGATGACGTTCCGCCGGCAGGGCTTGCCGGAGCCGGATCCGCCGCATGTCACGGAGACGCTCAAGGAGCACCAGACGCTCTACCTGGCGGACGTGATGACCGATCTGTTCGACCGGCCGAACCTCAAGGGCTTCTTGGTGATCGAGCCGACGGACGGTGACGCGCAGCCGATCGTGACGTCGTTCAACCGCACCCACGACGACGGCCGGGTCTATGGCCAGGTCATTCCGGGCGTGGAGCTGTCCGACGGCACCTCGGCCCGTGCGAGCGGCACCGACATCCAGCACCTGGTCGGCCTCAACGACACCGAGAACCGGCTGGGTTACTTCGGGATCACCAACCCGACCGACAGTCGTCTCAGCTACGACCTCGAGTTCTTCGACTCGATCGGCCGGCCCATCGGTGGCACCGCGGAGCCGGTACTGCTGCCGCCCTTCGGCTTCAAGCAGTACCAGGTCGAGGAGATCCGCAAGCAGTTCGGGGTCGAGGCCGTCGAGGACTACCGGTTGATCGTCCAGCCCACCGACGGCAGCGGCGCACCGATCCCGTTCGGCGCCAACCTGCGGCTCGGGTCCAAGGACCCGTCGTTCGTGCGCGCCGGCCGGACCGACAGCTCGGAGATGTTCATCGTCGGCGCCCTGGACAGCGCAGGCCTCAACAACAGCGTGTTCCAGAGCGACCTCGTGCTGGCCAACACCACCGACCGGGAGGTCAACAGCGAGGTGACGTTCACCGGCGTCGGTCCGTTCACGGAGCCGTCCGCACCGATCGAGGTGTCGCTGCCGCCCCGGGATACCACCCGGTTGACCGACGTGATCTCCAACTGGGACACGGAGAGCACCCTCGGGGTGCTCCGCATCCAGAGCGACAGCCCGACGGGCGTCTACCCAGTCGTCCAGGGCGAGAGCTACGAGGTGTCCGACCCGTACAGGGTCTACGGCCAGTTCATGCCGGGCCTGACGATCGACGACGCCGCCTCGCCGGGCACGCCGCGCTCCCTGGTCGGGTTGCGCCAAGACGCCGACTTCATCACCGGAACCCGGTCGACGGTCTGGCTCTACAACCCGGAGGACACCACGGTGACGTACACGTTGCACTACTTCGATCTCAACGGCAAGGAGCTCGGAACAGAGGATGCGAGCCTGGGTGGCGGCAAGCTTCGCCAGATCAACCCCGGCTTCCACCCGCTGCCGGCGGGAGGTGCGCCGGACGGCTTCGTGCTCCGCGTGGAGGTCTCCAAGGGCAAGGTGCTCGTCACCGGTCAGGTGGTGAACCAGTTCAACGACCCGGCCTACATCGTCGGCCGCTGAGCCGGTAACCGGTATCCTTTCTCGAGCCGCCGGACGCCTCTCGACACCCGGGGGGCCGTCCGGCGGTTCCTGTGTGCTGTGGGCACCATGCGAACAACCTCTCTGATCCTGGCCACTGCCGCTGCGGCCTTCCTCGCCGGTGCGGGCGGCACGTGGCTGGTGCTCCGCGACGGAGTTGGGGAGGCGCCGGCCTCGCAAGCAGGACAACAGCCGGGCCAGCCGTCGGCGCGGGCCACGGGTGAGGAAACCGCGCCCGCCGCCGGTAAGTGGCACGAGGCCCGGAAGACGGTCGGGGACGCCAAGACCTGGCAGCGCCCGGAGGCCGCCGAAGCCCTGATGGGCATGCCCTACCTCCAGGGCTACCGGCCGGCCGCCGGACGCTCGGGAGCGGTTCACATCCCCCACCCGGACGCGGTGCAACCCGGCCTCAACCTCTACACCTCGGGGCACGCCTCGGAAGCGATCCTGATGGACGAGAACGGGAAGATCGTCCACCGGTGGGGCTATCCCTTGAAGCGCTTCCTCCCGGAGCTCTACGCCGGGCCGGAGGCGGACCAGATCCGCAAGCTCGAGTACTTCCGTCGCGCCCGGCTGCTGCCGGACGGCAACCTGCTCGGCATCTTCGAAGGCCTCGGGCTGGTCAAGCTGTCGCCCGACTCGCACCTCCTCTGGGGCTACCGCGGAGGCACCCACCACGACCTGGACATCGCGCCCGACGGCACGATCTGGGTGCTCGACCGAACCGGCAAGCTGATCCCGCGGATCGACCCGAAGCGGGGTGTGCTGGAGGACTTCGTCACCGTCCTCGACCCGAAAGACGGCCACGTGCTGCGGAGGATCTCGATCCTCCGAGCCTTCGAGCGCTCGGACTACAGGGCGCTCCTTCAGCGCATCCCGCACCAGGCGGACATCCTCCACACCAACACCCTGGAGATCCTGGACGGTCGCCTGGCGGACCGGAACCCCGCGTTCAAGAAGGGGAACGTCCTGCTGTCGATCCTGGAGCTCGACACGGTGGCGGTCCTCGACCCGGACACCGAGACGATCGTCTGGGCGCTCGCCGGCATGTGGCGCAAGCAGCATCAGCCCACGATCCTCGACGACGGCCGGATGCTGATCTTCGACAACCTGGGTGGTGGGCCGGAGACGTCCAGGGTCCTGGAGCTCGATCCGTTCACCCAGCAGATCGCCTGGCGCTACGAGAAGAACCTGTTCTCGAAGACCCTCGGCACGGCGCAGCGGCTGGCCAATGGCAACACCTTGATCACCGAATCGGAGAACGGTCGCGCCCTGGAGGTCGAACCCGACGGCACCGTGGCCTGGGAGTTCCTCTCCCCCCACCGGGTGCCCAAGGGCGACGGCAGCTCTGCCCAGCTCGTCGCGGTGCTGTTCGAGGTCGTGCGGCTGCCGCCGGACTTCCCGTACCCGCCGAGCCCGGCGAATCCCACGAAGGCCGGCGCTCTGGGGCGCCCCGCGAAAGCCGGTGCGGGAGCGCGGCGGTAGAATGGGCCAGATGAGCTTGCCAGCGGTCAGCGTGCGGGATCTGGGAAAGACCTACAGGCTCTATTCGACTCCCTGGGCTCGGTTGCTCGAAGCCATCCTGCGCAAGCCCCGCCACCGCCCCTTCGTCGCCCTGTCCGACGTCAGCTTCGACCTCCCGCGGGGGGGCGGGCTCGGCGTGATCGGCCAGAACGGCGCCGGCAAGAGCACCCTGCTCAAGATCCTCGCCGGCATCGTCGCCCCGAGCACCGGCAGCGTCGAGGTTCGAGGCAAGACGGCCGCTATCCTGGAGCTGGGCTCCGGCTTCCACCCGGAGTTCACCGGCCGCCAGAACATCCGCCTGAACGCCGCCATGCTCGGCCTCACGGCTCACGAGCTCGAGACCAAGCTGCCGGACATCATCGAGTTCAGCGAGCTCGGCGGGTTCATCGACCAGCCGGTCAAGACCTACTCGACCGGCATGGCTATGCGCCTGGGCTTCGCCATCGCGACCCAGGTGGAGCCGGACGTGCTGATCATCGACGAGGCGCTCTCGGTCGGCGACGGCTACTTCCAGAAGAAGTGCATGGACCACCTGCAGAGGTTCTTGTCCGAGGGCGGGACGCTACTCTTCTGCTCCCACGCCATGTACTACGTCTCGGCGTTCTGCCAGGAGGCCCTCTGGTTGCGCCACGGCGCCGTCGAAGCCTTCGGTGCCACCAACGACGTCGTTCGGGAGTACCAGAGCTTCCTGATGGCCAAGAGGCGCCCGGACGGAACCACCGGCGCCGACGACGGGGCGGAGGGCGAGGAGACCGATGTCAGCCGGCAACCGGCCCGGATCACCCAGGTGCGCCTGGGCGGCGGGGAGGCTTCCGCCGCCGGTGGCCCGCGGCGGTTCCGCAGGGGGAGCGCCTTGACGGTCGACGTCTCGTGGGAGACGGAGGACTCGGGGCTCGCCTTCCACGTCGGCGTCGGCATCAACCGGATCGACGAGGTCGAGGTGCTCTCCTTCTCGACCCACCAGGACGGCTTGGGGCCCGCCAGCGGGCGGGGCTCCCACACCGTTCGCCTGGAGATTCCGGAGCTGCCGGTCCAGAAGGGGCGCTTCACCATCTACGTCTTCCTGTTGGATCGCGAGGGCCTCCACATCTTCGATCGCTGGATCGAGCGGGAGGCGTTCGAGATGATCACCGAGACCTACGTCTTCGGGCTGCTCGACGCGGAGCACGCCTGGCAGCTCGATACGCCGGTCACACTGCGGATGCCCGCGGTGAGCGGCTAGAGTGGAGTGAGCGAGTCACGATGAGCGCACCGATCCGCACACCTGCCGGTCCCTCTCTGGACTCGGCGCCAGAACCCGCCGCCGGCACCTCCGGTCTGCGCGGCAACCCGGTGCTCCACCGGGGGCCCGGTCGGGTCTACAACCCGCTGACGGACCGGACGCTCGCCGACGGGGAGCCGGGGTTCTCCGCCCTCTGGTCGGTGCTCGCGGGCGCGCGCACCCCGGCCCAGCTCCCGGCCGCGGAGCGCGACGCCCTGTGCGCGGCCGGCTGGCTGGTGCCGATCGACGAGGACGTCTCCACCCGGTTCCTGCTCAAGTACGTCTCGCTCGAGGCGAGCACCGTCTGCAACCAGGGCTGCTACTTCTGCCCGGTGTCGATCGCCCGGCGAGACAAGTACATGATGCCGACGGAGCTCTACGAGGACATCGTCCGGCAGATCAGCGCCTACCGGGAGACGATCCACGCCGTCTTCATGATCAATTACAACGAGCCGACCGCCGATCCCCGGTTCGTCGACCAGGTGGGGATGCTGCGCGCGGCCGGCCTGCCGCCGGCCACCCTGACCAACGGCACCGGCCTGACGCCGAAGCGGGTCGACGCGTTGCTGGAGCTGGGCGGCCTGCGCTACCTCTCGATCAACCTGTCGACCCTGAACCGGGAGCGCTACGCCGCCGACCGCGGCGGCGACCACCTCCCGCTGGTGCTTCGCAACCTGGACTACGTGAAGGATCTGCCCGTCGGCGAGGAGATGGAGATCGTCGTCCTCGGCACCGGCGACGAGACCCACCAGCAGGACGTCCGCGAGATCGAGCGCTACTACGAGGGCAGCCGGTTCACGGTCAAGTCCTACGAGGTGATGGACCGCGCCGGCTACCTGCCCGTGGGGTTGAAGCCCGACAGCCCAAAGGAGCGGCTATGCGGCTGTGAAAACGTCGGCTCCCGGCCGTTCCAACATCTCCACATCACGCCCGAGGGCAAGTGCGTGCTCTGCTGCGAGGACTACGACGAATACCACGTGGTCGGCGACCTCACCGAGGAGACCGTCGACGAGGTCCTCACCGGGCCGCGCCTCGCCCTGATGCGGCGCTGGGTCTACGGCCTCGAAGAGGCTCCCGACAACTTCATCTGCCGAAACTGCGTGTTCGCGCTCGACCGCTGAGGCGGACACGAGCCGCCGCGAGCCCTCGCCGCCACCGTGCCGCCCACCGTCGTCTACGTCGCCCCGGCGAGCAGCCTCCACGGCGGCATCCGCGTCATCTTCGAGCACGCAGAGGGGCTGCTGGACCGTGGTTACGACGTGACCGTGGTCGGCCCGGAGCCGCCGCCCGACTGGTACCCGGTGCGGGTGCCCTATCGCCAGGTCGACCTGGGGGCGCCGGGTGCCGTGCCGGCGGCGGACATCGCGATCGGTACCTTCTGGACCACCATCGAACCGGCGCGCCGCTCCGGCTCCGGGACGGTCTTCCACCTCTGCCAGGGGTTTGAAGGCGTGCACCGGGAGTACGCGCCGGTCCTCGACCAGATCGACGCGGTCTACCGGCTGCCGGTGCCGAAGCTGCTGATCTCCGAGCACCTCCGGCCGCTCCTCGAGCGGCGCTACGGCGCCACCTGCTACGTGCTGAGCCAGGCGATCGACACCGGCCTGTTCCGTCCGGCAGAGGCGCCGCGGAGTGCCGGCGGACCGCTCCGCGTCGGCCTCGTCGGCGCCTTCGGCGTCCGGTCGAAGGGGATCCGTCGGGCGCTCGAGGGGATCGCCCGGGCGCGCCGGCGCGGTCTCGCCGTGGTCGTCGAACGCGCCTCGGCCGACCCGTTTTCCGACGAGGAGCGCGCGCTGGGCGTGGTCGACCGGTACCACCACCGGCTCACCACCGAAGAGATGCCGAGCTTCTACCGCGGGCTCGACCTGTTCATCCATCCGAGCGACGACGAAGAGGGCTTTCCCCTGCCGACGCTCGAAGCGATGGCCTGCGGCGTCGCCGTCGCGGCGAGCGAGATCGGCTACACGCACTCCCTGCCGCCAGACGCCTTCCTGCGGTTCCCGCCCGGAGACCCGGAGGCGATCGCCCAGGCTGTCCAGACGATGAGCGATCCCGCGC
>Ga0210144_1000016_pt1 | contig 91564 bp, 76 predicted proteins | sample Muzzi_PWA_D2_FD_185532 | JGI IMG/M metagenome (GOLD analysis project Ga0210144, IMG submission 185532) | Wetland microbial communities from San Francisco Bay, California, USA, that impact long-term carbon sequestration - Muzzi_PWA_D2 (SPAdes) | ecosystem: Environmental > Aquatic > Marine >...
TGAATCATCACAGTCGATCGGGGCGGAGAGATTGGTGGTTCAGGAAGACCGAGCTCATCGTCACGAAGTGGGTGCCGCCTCATGTTCTGAACTGCAAATCGTACAGCCGCTTGTACGAGCCGCCGAGGGCGATGAGCTCGCCGTGCGAGCCCTCTTCGATGATCTTGCCGGCCTGCATCACCACGATCCGGTCGGCCCGCTTCACCGTCGACAGGCGGTGCGCGATGACCAGCGTTGTCCGCCCCTGCATGAGGTTGTAGAGCGCCTTCTGGACCAGCACCTCCGACTCCGTGTCCAGGTGCGAGGTCGCCTCGTCGAGGATCAGGATCGGCGCGTTCTTGAGGAGCGCTCGGGCGATCGCCAGGCGCTGTCGCTGACCGCCGGAGAGGCGCAGGCCGCTTTCGCCGATCACCGTGTCGTACCCCCGCGGCATCTCCATGATGAATTCGTCCGCATAGGCGGCGGCCGCCGCCTCCCGCACCCGCTCGAGCGGCAAGTCCCCGCGGCCATAAGCGATGTTGGCGCGGATGGAGTCGTTGAACAGCACCGTCTCCTGGGTCACGAGGCCGATCAACGACCGCAGGTTCTCGAGCCGCAGGTCCCGGATGTCGATGCCGTCGATCTCGACGCTGCCGGCCTCGGTGTCGAAGAAGCGAGGCAGCAGGTTGACCAGCGTCGACTTGCCCGCCCCGGAGGGCCCGACCAGCGCGACGATCTGGCCCACGTCCACTCGCAGGTCGACGTCGCGGATCACCGGCTGGTCTTCGTAGGCGAAGGTGACGCTCCGGTAGGCGATGCCCTCGCGCACGGTGTCGAGGGTACGGTCCCCGGAGCGCTCCTCGACCTCGTTGGGCACGGCGAGGATTCCCGCCACCCGGTGGGCCGCGGCGAGCGCCTCTTGAAGGATCAGGTTGACCTTGTTCAGCTTCCGGATCGGGTCGTACATCATCAGCAGCTTGCCGAGGAAGCCGACGAGGACCGATGCGGTCAGCTCCTCGGCGCGGATCGCCTTGCCGGCGTACACCAGGAGCGCGGCGGCGCCGATCACAGCCAGCGACTCGACCACCGGGCTCGACAGGTTGGAGAGGACCTGGGCCCGGAGATTGACCTTGAGGTGACGGTGCGTGGCGACGCTGAACCGGTCGTACTCGAACCGCTCCATGCCGAACGCCTTGACCACCCGGTGGCCACGGACCCCTTCCGCCATCAGCGACGCCAGGTCCGCCATGCGCTCCTGGCTCCGGTGGCTGGTCCTGCGCATCCCCTTGCCGAAGCGCACGATCGGATAGAGCAGCGCCGGTGTCGCCACCAGGCAGATCATGGCTAGCTTGAAGTTGGTGGTCAGCAGGAGGGCGAGGAGGAAGACCAGGGTGATCGACTGCTGGAACAGGTCGAGCAGGCGGTTCGAAACCGCGTTCTGCATCAGGGCGACGTCGTTGATCACCCGCGAGACCAGCTCGCCAGACGGGTGCGCGGCGTGGAACCGGCTGGTCTGGTGCAGAATCCGCCCGTACAGCTCGTTGCGCATGTCGGTGGTCACCCCCAGGCCGATGCGCTGGAACGAATAGCCGGACAGGAAGCCCGAGATGCTGCGCAGCAGAAAGACCAGCACGAAGAGCAGGGGCACGAACCAGACCACGCTCGTGCTGTCGATGTGGAACGAGCGCTTCAGGCTCGCGTAGCCCCGGTTGAACTGGGCCTGGAGATCGAACTTGCGCAGCCAGTGCGGGATCCGCGGGTCCTTCTTCCCGGCTGCAGGTGCCTGCTCGGTTCCTCCGTCGGTGGTCGCCGTCCCCTGGTCGGAACGCTGCCCGGAGCCGCCCTCGGGGCCAGAGAGGGCCGCCGGTGCGGACATGCCACCACCGGCCAGCCCGAACATCCCCCCCTCGGTCAGCAGGACCTCGCCGAAGATCGGCTCGATGAGCGAAGCCAGGATGGCGGTCGCCAGGGCGAAGGTCAGGATCGCGACGAACGCGATCACCGCCCAGCCGGCGTAGCGCCGGAGCCGCCGCAGGAGGAAACCGGCGATGCTCACCCGACCTCCTCCACTGCGCGGGCCTCGTCCCGGGCGCCGCCCGGGACGAACGGCGGCGAGCCTCCCCGCTCGACGTCCACCCCCAAGCGCCGGGCGATCTCCTCGGCCGCCCGGCGGCTCGCGCCCCGGGCGCCCAGGCGCGGCCGAAGCTCGGCAAGCTCTCGGCGCATGCGGTCGATCGCGTCCGGATCGCGTAGGAGCCCGAGGATCGTCTCGCTCACCACCTTCGGTTTCGCCTTCGATTGAAGGAGCTCCGGCACCACGGCGCGCTCGAGCACGAGGTTGACCAGGCTGACGTGAGGCAACCGGACCAGCAGCCTGCCCAGGATGTAGGTCCAGCCGCCGAGCCGGTAGAGCACCGCCATCGGCGTGCCCAGGAGACCCACCTCGAGCGTCGCCGTGCCGGAGGCGCACAGGGCGAAGTGGGAGTCGGCCACCGTGCCGTAGGCGTCGTCCGGAACGATCTGCACCGGCAAGCCCGAGAGCTCGACGGCGTCTTCGAGCATCTGTCGCGGAATGGTCGGCGCCTGGACCACGCGGGCGAGGACCGGAACCTGGGTCGACAGCCGGCGCACCGACTGGAGCATGACCGGGAGCAGCGACTCCACCTCGGTCCGGCGCGACCCGGGCAGCAGGGCGATCCGGTACGGCTCCCCTTGCGGCGCGCCGCGGTCCCATGCCTGGGGCAGCTCGGGCACCTCGTCGACCAAGGGATGGCCGACGTGGACCGCCTCGACTCCGGACTGCTCGTAGAAACCGACCTCGAAGGGAAAGAGCACGAGGATGGTGTCGACCACCTTGGCGATCGTCTTGACCCGGCCCCGGCGCCACGCCCAGACCTGGGGGCTGATGTAGTAGACGACCCGCACGCCCCGCGCGTGGAGCGCCTTAGCCAGGCGCAGGTTGAACTCGGGGAAATCGATCAGCACGGCGAGGCGCGGCGGCCGCCGCGAGACCTCCTCCAGGATCTGGTCGAAGATCTCCCGCGCCCGCGCCCAGACCCGGAAGACCGCGGACAGGCCGACCACGGAGATCTCCTCGCTGTCGGCGAGGCGCTCCAGGCCGCGCGCGGCCATGCGCTCGCCACCGAGACCGTAGACCTCCAGCGCCTCGGTACCGGCCAGGTGCTCGAGCTCCGCCAACAGGCGGGCGCCGTGAAGGTCCCCCGACGCCTCGCCCGCCACCATCAGCACGCGCACCGGACCCGACTCACCTCCTGAGCTCATGTAAGCGGAGTCGGCGGGCCGGACGGGAACGGGTACATCAGCCACGCCAGCGCCAGACCGCCCAGGACCATGCCGAGGAAAAGCTGCAGAAAGAGGACGACCTGGCCGCGTCGGTCGCGCCGCCAGAGGACGGCGAAGAACACGCTCACGAGGAGCGAGTACAGGACCATCAGCAGGAAATGGCTCACTCCTTGATCCCCCGTGCGATGTCCCAGGCGTCCAGGACGAGGAGCAGGTTCATCAGCCCCCCGGTCACCAGGAAAGCGGCTCCGTACTCGTACCCCTGGGCGATGATGTTCCCCTCGTAGCCGAGGACGAACCGAAGGACCAGGTACGGCAGCCCCAGGCCCGCGCAACCCAGGGTTCCCAAGACGCTCAGCGGTTGGCCGGGGGCGATTCTCCAGAGCTTGCCCTGGAGTGCCACACCGACGACGACGGCGGTGAGGATCAGGATCAGGAACAGCACGGCGCGGCCGCGGCGTCCCAGGTAGAAGTGCCCGGCGCCCGGGATCAGCCAGGCGAGGAGCGCCGCGAACGGGGCGTTGTTCTTGGGGTTTGGGGTCGGTGCGGACGGTGGGTCTTCCGCCGCACGGGCCTCGGGCACCCCGGGGGGCGCTTCGGCATCCGGTTCGGCCACTGAGTATCCTCCGGAAGTTGAAGCCGTCCCGCTCTTACCAGGAGCGGAGCGGCCGGGGAGCGACGTCGGGTGGGAGCGCGGCACCCCGAGTCAGTCGGGTGCAGTCAGACCCCGTCGTTCAGCATCTCGCGCAGGTCTTTGCCCGGCTTGAAATAGGGAATCTTCTTCGCCGGTACCTGGACCTTCTCGCCGGTCTTCGGGTTGCGGCCGATGCGAGCTCCACGTTGCCGGATCCGGAAGCTGCCGAATCCGCGAAGCTCGATCTTCTCGCCCGACTTGAGCGAGTCGACAATGCTCTCGAAGACCGTGTTGACGATGATCTCGGCGTGCTTCTTGGTGAGCTCAGTCGAACGAGCCACCTCCTCGACGAGCTCGGCCTTGGTCATCCCGTTGCGTCGCGCCACCGTCCACCCCGTCTGGTTCGGACCGGCGGGCGGGCGCGACGGCCCGCCCACCGGACACAGGTCATCGGTCAGGACTTCTCGTCCTCTTCGGCCTCCTCCTCGGACGCGGAGCTCTCCTCGTCCGTCGCTTCGGCAGCCTCTTCGGCCGCCTCACTGGATTCGGCTTTCACCTCCTCGGCCGGCTCTTCCTCCTCGGCGGCGGGCTCTTCGGCTGCGACCTCTTCGGCCGCGGCCTCCACCGCTTCGGTTTCCGAGGTTTCCGGCTCTTCGGCCTCCGCAGACTCCTCGGCGGCGCTCTCCTCGGCTTCGTCGGAAGCCTCGGCGGCCTCCTTGAATTTGGCGAGCTGATCCGCCATGGCGGTTCCGCTCAGCGCGGCCTTGGTGCTGGTGGCGACGGGCCGGCTGCGCCGTGCCGGGCGCTCCGCCGGCTTCTTGCCATCGCCGGTCTCCAGCTTGGTGATCTCCTCGGCCGTCGGCTGGTCGACCCCGCGCATGGTGAGGCCGACCTTCTTCTCGGCGTCCTCGATGCGCAGAATGCGTGCCCGGACCCAGTCGCCCGAGGAGTAATGATCCTCGAGCCGGGCGCCGGCGGAGACGTCGATCTCGCTGACGTGCGCCAGGCCCTCGAGCCCGTTGTAGATGTCGATGAAGAGTCCGAAGTCCGTGACGTTGACCACCCGGCCTTCGACCTCGTCCCCGACCGCGTGGCTGTCGACGAAGTCATCCCACTCGTTGGGCATGAACTCCTTGATCGACAGGGAGACGCGCTGGTTGTCGGAGTCGATGTTGGTGATGCGGGCCCGGACGGTCTCGCCCTTCTTGAGCACCTCGCTCGGGTGCTTGACCCGCTTCGTCCAGCTCATGTCGGAGACGTGGATCAGGCCGTCGATGCCCTCGGTGATCTCGACGAACGCGCCGAAGTCGGTGAGGTTGCGGACCTTGCCCTCGATGATCGAGCCTTCGGGGTGAGTGTCGGAAAGCTCCTCCCACGGGTTGCGCTCGGTCTGGCGCAGCGACAGGCTGATCCGGCGCTGCTCCATGTCGAGCTCGGAGACGATCGCCTCCACCTCTTCGCCGACGGCGACGACCTTGGACGGGTTGACGACCTTCTTCGTCCACGACATCTCGCTGACGTGGATCAGGCCCTCGACACCCTCTTCGATCTCGACGAAAGCGCCGTAGTCGACGATCGACACGACCTTGCCGTGGACGCGGGAGCCGACCGGGTACTTCTTGTCGACCAGGGTCCACGGGTCCTCGGACTTCTGCTTGAAGCCGAGGGAGACCCGCTCGGTCTCCGGGTCGAACTTGAGGATCACGACCTCGACCTCGTCGCCGACCGCGAAGTGCTCCGACGGATGGTTGACCCGACCCCAGGAGATGTCGGTGATATGGAGCAGGCCGTCGATGCCGCCCAGGTCGATGAACACGCCGTAGTCGGTGATGTTCTTGACCACGCCCGGCAGCAGCGCACCCTCCTCGAGCTTCTTGACGGTCTCGGCCTTCTTCTTCTCGAGCTCCTTCTCGAGCACGGCCTTGCGGGACAGGACCACGTTGTTGCGGCGCCGGTCCAGGCTGATGACCTTGAACTCCAGCTCCTCGCCCTTGAGCGATTCCAGGTGCTTGATCGGCTTGATGTCGACCAGCGAGCCGGGCAGGAAGGCCCGGAGCCCGATGTCGACGGTCAGGCCGCCCTTGATCCGATCGACCACGCGACCGTAGATGATCTCGTCGTTCTTGTAGGCGCGCTCGATCTCGTTCCAGCGCCGCATGCGCTCGGCCTTCTGCCGTGAGAGCAGGACGTGACCTTCCACGTCCTCGGTCTTCTCCAGCAGCACGTCGACCTCGTCACCGACGGCGACGGTCAGGTTGCCCTCGTGGTCCTCGAACTCCTCGCGTGCGATCAGACCCTCGGACTTGTAACCGACGTCGACGATCACCTCGTCCGCGTTGACCCCGATCACCTTGCCGGTGACGATGTCCCCCTCGGTGAGGTTACGCATGCTCTCGTCGTACAGCTCGACGAGCTTGTTGAACGTCTCCGCGTCCATCTCGCCGTCCTCGTCCAGGGTCGCCATGCCGGCTGCCAGATCTGGCAGCTCCGGCTGCTCCCCGGACGCGACGCGCTCGATCTTGGCGGCGCCGGCTTCCGGCTCGGGAACGGCGGCCACCTTCTCTTCGTCGACGGAGACTTGCGACTCGGTGTCCGACGGACGGGCGGCCTCGGCCGTCTCCTCCGTGGACTGGACCTCGGCGGGAGCCTCTACGGCCTCCGCGGCGGTCGTCGCCTGCTCGTCGTGCTCTTCAGTAGACTGCATTGGTTTGTGAAACCTCCTTGGCTTGGGATCGGGCCCTGTGGGCCCCAGCCCCCGCGAGGCAGGGGTCGAGCTCTGCGTAAACGCCTGAGAACTCGGGATCTTGGAGTATAGGAGGGGCGCCCTGAGGTGTCAACCGGGCACGCAACGGCCGAGGGCGGCACGGACCGCCTCCACCAATGCCGGCTCCCCCTCCCTCTCCAATGCCTCGTTTAACCGTGCGGCGGCCGCCGATGTTCCGATCCGGCCGAGAGCCCACGCGGCGTGCCGGCGCACCATCGGCTCCTCGGCGGGGTCGCCCAGCGCCGCGGCCAGCGGCTCCACGAAATCCGGGTTCCCGCGATTGCCCATGGCGACCGCCGCGTTGCGCTTGAGCCCGCCGAGCTTCGCCCGCTTCATCGGGCTGCCACGGAACCGCTCCACGTACTCGCCGCGCTCGATCCGGAGCAGGCCCGCCAGGTCGAGCTCACGCCGTTCCGGCGGCAACCGCAGCTCCGGGTGGTCCGGGATCTCCTGCCACCCCCGGTGGTCCCCCCGGACGTTCCACGGGCAGACCTCCTGGCAGACGTCGCAGCCGAAGACCCACTCCCCCACCATCTCCCGCACCGCATCCGGGAAATCGCCCCGGTGCTCGATCGTCCAGTAGCTGATGCAGCGGTTGGCGTCCAGGCGGTAGGGCTCCGGCAGCGCCCCGGTCGGGCACAGGTCGAGGCACCGCGTGCAGCGACCGCAAAGGTCCGCCACGGGCGGGTCCGGAGCCAGGTCGGCGGTGAGCAGGATCTCGCCGAGGAGGAACCAGGAGCCCATCTCCCGGTCGAGCAGGTTGGTGTTCTTTCCCTGGACGCCGAGGCCGGCCCGTGCCGCCAGCTCCCGCTCCAGGATCGGGCCGGTGTCGACGTAGATGCGCGACGCGGTGCCCGGGAAGGCCTGCTCGATCCGATCGCCGAGGGCGCGGAGCCGCTCGGTCATCAGGTCGTGATAATCCCGACCCCGGGCGTAGCGGGCGACGCGCGGCCAGAGGTCGCCCCCTTCTCCTCCTGCGTCGTCGGGGGCGGCGCCGTCCGGGCCATTTTGGCCGATCTGCCCTGCAAGGGGGTGGTAGCGGAGGGCGACGCAGAGGGCGCTCCGGGCGCCGGGAAGGCTCCGGGCCGGATCGACCCGCCGCTCGATCCGGCGCCCCAGCCACGCCATCCCCGCCTGGTCGCCCCGGTCCAGCCAGCGGCGCAGGGCTCCCTCCTGGGACGAGGGCTCGATCCGCGCCACGCCGGCCCGGTCGAACCCCGCATCCAGGGCCCAGGTCTTGAACAGCGCCGCGCGGTCCACCGTGCTCATCACGGATCGATTGTACGAGGGGATCGAACAGACTCCGCCGATGGACTCGGCCGTGTCGAACCATTTTGTCGCCGGAGGTCGTTCCGGTAGACTCACTGTGTCGATTGTCCCCGTCGCGATGACGGGATCTTGGAGGGTCCGCCACAGTCCAGCGCAGCCAGATGACTTCGCGGGTCTCCGACGCCATCGGAGAGCTTGCCTGCCACCGGCCTGTGAACGGGCACGACACGGGGACACACCGCCTGACAACGATCTGCCGGGGCCGCACGACCGCGTTCTGACGCGCACGCACCGCGCCCGGGCCTCAACAAGGAGTCACCATGGAACTCTTCGACCAGATGGGGAGCATGGGGCACGAGAAGGTGCTCGTCTGCTCGAACCCTGAGGTGGGACTGAAGGCGATCATCGCAGTGCACAACACGGTGCTGGGCCCGGGCCTGGGCGGCTGCCGCATGTGGCCCTACGAGAGCTTCGACGAAGCGATGATGGATGCGCTGCGCCTGTCCCGCGGCATGACCTACAAAGCGGCGGCTACGGGGTTGAACCTGGGCGGTGCGAAGGCCGTCATCGTCGGTGACTCGAAGAAGGACAAGTCCGAGGAGCTGCTGCGCGCCTTCGGCCGCGCGGTCGAGTCCCTGGGCGGCCTCTACATCACCGCGGAGGACGTCGGCACGCGCATGCAGGACATGGAGATGATCCTCAGCGAGACCCGCTGGGTAACCGGCGTCTCCGAGGCCCACGGCGGCAGCGGCGACCCGTCGCCGGTGACGGCCTACGGCGTGCTCCAGGGCCTCAAGGCCGCGGTCGAGTGGAAGTTCAAGAGCGCCGAGCTGTCGGGTCGCAAGGTGGCGATCCAGGGCCTCGGCAACGTCGGCCGCTACCTGGCGGAGAACCTGATCCGCGAGGGCGCCGAGGTGGTCGGTTGCGACGTCGACTCCGACGCCATCGAGAAGGCGCGCCAGCTCGGTGTGAAGATCGTCGAGCCGGACGCGATCATCGGCGTCGAGTGCGACGTCTTCTCCCCTTGCGCCCTCGGCGCCTCCCTCAACCCGGACACGATCCCGAAGCTCAACTGCGCGGCGGTCGCCGGCGGCGCCAACAACCAGCTCGCCGACGAGGACCGGGACGGCAAGGCGATCACCGAGCGCGGCATCCTCTACGCCCCGGACTATGTGATCAACGCCGGCGGCCTGATCAACGTCTACAACGAGCTCAACGGCTACAACCGGGAGCGGGCGCTGCTCATGGCCCGGCACATCTTCGACAACGTGCACCGCATCTTCCAGATCGCGGAAGAGCAGTCGATCCCCACCCACCAGGCGGCCAACCACCTGGCTGAGACCCGCATCGACCGCATGCGCAGCGGGCTCGGCGTCCACCAGTGGAGCCGGTTCACGGGTGGCCGGGGGCTGACGATCAGGTCCTGATCGGCCCTTCGGGCCGGCGCGGGGCGGCGGCCTCGCCCCGCGGTTGGTCGTTCGCGCAGGAGCGCTCTTTGAGCCGCGATCGACCTGGATGATCCACTGGATCACCCCCCATCCCCTCGATCCCCTTCCGGGAGAGCGCGGGGTGCGGGATCGACAACCCGGGAAGCCGCAGGCGCTGTCACGGCTCAGTGCGCCGCGATCGACCTGGATGATCCACACTGGATCACCCCCCATCCCCTCGATCCCCTTCCCACCCTCGAGGTGGGAAGGGGACGCCCCCTCCCTTGCGTCGAGAAACGCTTTTGCCTGCCGGCGGCGTGAGGTCCTTCTCTATGCGTCCTCGCCCTGGTGCTTGCGGACTTCGGCAGCCATCCGGTCGACGACCTCTCGGGGCTCGAGGTCCGAGGTGTCGATCAGGGTGTAGCTGTCGTCGTAGGTCAGGGGAGATTCGGCCCGGTGGGAGTCCCGCTGGTCGCGGCGGTCGATCTCGACCATCACCTCGCTGTAGGTGACGTCCATCCCCGCCTCGATGAGCTGGTCGTACCGGCGCCGGTAGCGCACGTCCTGGCGGGCATCGAGGAAGAACTTGTACGGCGTGTTCGGGAAGACCCGGGTGCCGATGTCCCGGCCCTCGAGCACCGCGCCGTGCTCTTCGGCGTAGGCCCGCTGGAGCTCCACCAGGCGGCTGCGCACTTCCGGGTAGGTCGAGACGCGCGAGGACGCCTCGCCCACCCGGGTGGTGCGGAGCCGCTCCTCCACCGGCCGCCCGTCGAGCAGCACCGAAGCGCCTCCGGTCTCGGGATTGCGCTCCAGCCGCAGGTCGATCCCGGCGGCGAGCCCCACCACCGCGTCCCGGTCGTCCGGGTGGACCCCCGTCTCCAGGGCCTGGAGCGCCACCGCGCGGTACATCGCTCCCGTGTCCAGGTAGGAGAGGCCGAGGCGCCGGGCGAGGAGGCGGGCCGCCGTGCTCTTGCCGACGCCGGACGGGCCGTCGATGGCCACGATCACCGGCCGGGTGCCGGCATCGTCTGCGCGGGTGATCTGGTCGGTCTTGTCGTCGCTCACCGTGTCCTCCCCTTCTTGGTCGATTTGGCCGACCGGCCCTTGGGAGGTCGCCTCCCCGGGGGATTGCCGGGGCGCTTCGCCCCACCCTTTCCACCCTTCCGGGCCTTCCCGCTACCGCCGGCGCCCCGGCCGGAGCCGCCGGCCGGGACCGGGCGCTCCACCGCCGCCGCGGACCGGCCTTCACCTCCGGGCTTGCGCTTGGGCCGGCTCTTCCGCTTGCCCGCGGCGCGGCGCAGCATGGAGACCTCGTGCTCTGTCAGCTCCCGGACGCTGCCCGCCGGCAGGTCGGGATCCCGGAGCGGGCCGATCGCGACCCGGCGGAGCCGCTGCACCGGGTGCCCCATGCGGAAAAACATCTCCCGGATCTGGCGTGTCCGCCCCTCGGCGAGCTCGACCGTCCACCAGGAGTTCTTGCCCTCGCGTGGCCCGGGCGCGCGCTTGGCCTCGATCCGCACCGGCACCACCCGCCGCCCCTCGATCACCTCGCCCCGTTCGAGCAGGCGCGCGATCTCCCCAGGGGCCGGCACGTCTTTCACTTTGGCTTCGTAGGTCTTGGTGCAACCGAAGCGCGGGTGGGCGATGCGGTGGGCGAAGTCGCCGTCGTCGGTCAGGAGGAGCAGACCCTCGGTCTGGTAATCCAGCCGGCCGACCGGAACCAGGGCCTTGCGGAACTTGGGCGGCACCAGGTCGAGCACCGTCGGCCGGCCCTCCGGATCGTGGCGGGTGCTCATCACCCCGGTGGGCTTGTGGAGCAGGAGGTAGTGGAAGTCGGTCCGGGGCTCCAGGCGCTTGCCGTCGACCTTGATCGCGTCGTGCTCCGGATCGGCCTTGTCCCCCAGGGTGATCACCCGGCCGTTGACGGTCACCCGGCCCTCCTGGATGATCTCCTCCGCCTTGCGCCGCGAGGCCACGCCCGCCCGCGCCAGGATCTTCTGCACTCGGTCTTCGCTCATCGCGCGTCCTCCCCGGTACCCGCGAGCTCCGCCTGCCGTGCGTCTACCGCTTCGTCCTCCTGCTCCTCGATGGCCGCCGCCTCGCGGTAGAACTGCTCGTCCCGGTCCGGGAGGCCACCGACCCCGTCTCCCCCCGCCGCACCGTCGCCGAAGATCTCTTCGAACTCCTCGAGCGGCGGCAGGTCTTTGAGGTTCTTGAGGCCGAAGTGCACGAGGAACTCACGGGTGGTCGTGTACAGGAACGGTTTGCCGACCACGTCCTTCCTGCCGGAGATGCGAATCAGATGCCGTTCGAGCAGCGTCTTGAGCACGCCGGAGGGGTTGACGCCGCGCAGCTCCTGGATCTCGGGCGCGGTGACCGGTTGACGATAGGCCACGATGGCCAGGGTCTCGAGCGCCGCCATGGACAGTTTGCTGCTGCCGCCGGAGTCGAAGAACCGGCGGAGCCAGTCGTTGAGCTCGGGCCGGGTCACCAGGCGCACGCCGCCGCCGACCTCGTCCGCCATGATGCCGCGCCCGGGCTCGCTGTAGCGCGCCAGCACAGCGTCCAGGGCGGCCGCGGCCTCCTGCCGCGCCGGAGCGTCCTCCTCCGCGAACAGGCCGAGCAGCCGCTCCCGCGACACCGGCTCGCCGGCGACGAACAGGATCGCCTCGAGCGCCGCCTCCATCTCCGCCCGATCGGTCACGAGCTGAGCGCCTCCAGGTCTTCGCGCCGCGCCTCGCGCGTGGTCCGGTAGAGCAGGATGTCGCCGACCTCGGTCTGGTGGATGCGGACCAGGTGCATGCGGGCGAGCTCGAGCAGGGCCAGGAACGCCGCCACCGCCTCGGCGCGGCAGGACCGGCTCTTGAGATCGTCGATGAAGTCGAACGGCCGCCCGGCGTCCAGGATGTCGAGCAAACGGTGGACCTGGTCGCGCACCGAAAACGTCTCGACCCCGAGGTGGTAGGCCGGCGGATGCTCGCGCTCGAACCGCGCCAGGGCGCTGCGCAGGGCCGAGAGGAGGTCGAACAGAGAGACCTCGCCGAGGTCGAGCTCCCGGTCCTCGGCGGGCAGCGACGGCGGAGCGACCTTGCGCGGCCAGATGCCGTGGCGCACGCTGTCGACCTCGCCCAGGGACTGGGCCGCCTCCTTGATCCGGCGGTACTCGATCAGCCGTTCGACCAGCTCCTGGCGCGGATCCTCCTCCGGCTCCCCCGCCGCCGGCTCCGGCCGCGGCAGCAGCATGCGGGACTTGAGATGGATCAGCAGCGCCGCCTCGTAGATGAACTCGCCGGCGACGTCCAGGTTGAGCTCTTCCATCAGCGCGAGGTATTCGTGGAACTGGTCGCAGACCCGAGCGACCGGGATGTCGACGATCTCCACCTCGTTGATCTTGACCAGGTGCAGAAGCAGATCCAGCGGGCCCTCGAAGAGGGGCAGGTCGACGCGCCAGGAATCCGGCAACAGTCGGCGGCTCGGAGGGGTCAAACGGCCCATGAGGGAACGATGATATCCCGCGACGAGAGGCCGAACGGAGGGCCTCAGGCCGCTGCCTCCAGGCGCTCGACGCTGCGTTCGGCGGCGCCGAAGGCGCGCCACTCGCTCCAGGCTGCCCAGCCCTCCGTCACCACCGTGAGATAGAACGCGGTGCCGTGGATCCAGCCGCTCACCCAGCCGCCGTAGGCACCGGTGCCGAGGACGAAGCACCCGGTCCCCAGGGCGAGGGCCACCAGGATCGGCGGCATCGTCCGACTCCGGAAGGACGTCATGGCCGGATCGAGCTCCGTTCCTTCCGCCCGGGCCATCCTCCCGAGCACGCGGCTCGCCCCGAGGAGGTAGAACAGGCACCAGAGGTGCGAGAGCACGAACAGGAGGAGGGGAGCCAGCCCGGCGAGCACGTGGACGCGGAGCTCCGCCACGTCGTCCACGCCGCGGTAGCCGAGCGCCGCCGCCACCCACAGGGCAAGGGTGGCGAGCACGTTGAGCGTAACCATCAATCGTCCGAGTCTCTGCATCGATCCCGTCCTTCGGTCCGGCCGGTGATGATACCCGGTTCACCGTCCGGCCGCCAGCAGGCGCCGTCGCCTCGCGAGCGCCCGCTCTACCCGCCGACGCAGCACGGCCAGAGGCGCCTCCGCCAGCCGCTCCGCGACCTCGGCCGCGTCCTCCCGTGCGCGCTCGAGGAGCTCACCGTGGACGAACGGGTCCGCCACCCGGAACCGGGCGAGCCCGGCCTGGCGCGTCCCCAGGAGGTCGCCGAATCCCCGGATCCGAAGATCCTGCTCGGCGATCTCGAAGCCGTCCGTGGTCGCGACGAACGCCTCCAGGCGGGCCCGTCCCTGCTCGGTCAGCGCCGTACCGCTCGGGAGCGCCACGCACCACCCGGGCCGGTCGCCCCGCCCGACCCGGCCGCGGAGCTGGTGGAGCTGGGACAGGCCGAAACGCTCCGCCCCTTCGATCACCATCACCGTCGCCTCGGGCACGTCGACCCCCACCTCGATCACCGTCGTCGCCAGGAGCAGGCGCGCGCGCCCCTCCGAAAACGCGGCCATCGCCTGCTCGCGCGCCTCCCGGTCCATCCGTCCGTGGACGGTCAGAGCCCAGTCGTCTCGCCACCGCCCGCCCCACCCTCCGCCCAGGTGGCCGGCGATCTCCTGGACGAGCGCCGCGCCGGCCGTGGTGAGGTCCGGCACCTCGGTCTCGCTGAAGCTGGGCCCGGAGCCGTCGGCCGATCCGTCCGCCGCCTCCCCTGCCTCCTCCCCCTCGCTCTCCCCCGGGCCGATGCGGGGAAAGACCACGTAGGCCCGCTCCCCCGCCGCCAGGCGCTCCGCGAGGCGCCGATAGACCGCTGGCCGGTCGGCCGGCGGCCGGGTCTCCGTCTGCACGCCCCGGCGCCCAGGGGGCAGCTCGTCGATCACCGAGACCTCCAGATCGCCGAACGCGGTCAAGGCCAGGGTTCGCGGGATCGGCGTCGCGGTCATGACCAGGACGTCCGGCCGCTCCCCCTTGCCCTCCAGGAGTTGCCGCTGCACGACGCCGAAGCGGTGCTGCTCGTCGATCACTACCAGCCCCAGACGCTGGAAGCGCACACCCTCCTGGACCAGGGCGTGGGTGCCGACCGCCAGGTCGACGCGGCCGGCCGCCAGGTCCGCGCGCACGGCCGCCAGCTCCGGGTTCGAGCCGGTGAGCAGGCCGACCCGGTAGTGACCGCCCAGCCGCTCCACGATGCGCCGGTAGTGCTGCTCCGCCAGGAGCTCGGTCGGCGCCATGAACGCCCCCTGGTAGCCGCTCTCCAGGGCCAGCACCAGAGCCAGCAGGGCGACGATCGTCTTGCCGCTGCCGACGTCCCCCTGGAGCAGCCGAGCCATCGGGTAGGGCCGGCGCAGGTCGACCGCGATCTCCTCGAGCGCCCGGCGCTGCGCCGGCGTCAGGCGGAACGGCAGGGCGGCGCGGGCGATCCGGCGGGCGCGCTCGGCCCGCTCCGGCCGGTCGTACCGGCGGCGCTTGCGGACCGCCGAGCGACCCCGGCGGAGCACAGCGAGGGCGAGCTGCTGCTCCAGGAGCTCGCCGTAGACCAGGCGCCGGTGGCCGGGACTGGCGCGCCGGTTGAGCTCCTCCGCATCCGTCGTCTCGCCGCCGGCCCCTGGCCGGTGAATCCGCACCAGCGCGTCGCCCAGGGCCGGCAGACGGTGCCGCTCCAGCAGGTCGGGCGGCAGGGGCTCGGGGATCCGGTCAATCTCGTCTGGGGTGAGGGCGTCGAACACCTTGGCCACCAGCCGGCGCACGGCGGCCGGACCGAGCGGACCGAGCGCCGGGTAGACCGGCACGACCAGGCCGCCCTGGAGCGCGCCCTCGGCGGGCTCACAGCTCGGATTGACCAGCTCCGGAGGCACCGCCTTGCCTCGCCGGGCCGCCGCCTTCGGGAGGCGAAGACGGCCGTGGACCAGGTACTCCGTGTCCCCGTCGATCCGTCCCGCCAGGTAGGGCTGGTTGAACCACAGCACCTGGAGGCTGCCGGAGCCATCCCGCAGCGTTCCGCGGACCAGGGACAGGCCACGCCGGCGGAGCCGGACCGCCCGCACCCCTTCGAGCCGTCCCCGGAGGGTGACGGCGGCCGCTGCCTCGCCCGCCGGAGAAGAGGCGTCGAACGCCGCCAGCGCTTCGCCGACGGAGACGATGACACTCCGGTCTTCGTAGCGAAATGGCAGGTGGGCGAGCAGATCGCCGACCGTTTCGAAACCGGCCTCGGCGAGTCGGCCGGCACGCACCGGTCCGATGCCGGGAAGTGTCTGGAGCGGGGCGGAGAGGTCCAACGAACGGCCGCGCCGGTGGACCCGTCAGTCGGCGCTCGTGGTGAAGTCGAGCTCGATCACCCCGAAGCGCAACCGGTCCCCCGGATGGATCTCCGTCGGGACGCCGGTCTCCAGCCGCTCGTCGTTGATGAAGGTGCCGTTCATGGTGCCGATCTCCTCCGACAGGAAGTACTTCTCCGCGCGGCGGAAGATCTTGGCATGGCGCCGGCTGATCGACCGCTGGCCGTCGATCGGCGACAGGTCCACGTCCGGGTAGATGCCGGTGACCGGGTCCTTGCGGCCGATCGAGGTCTCGGTCGACCGTGACAGGGGGAACTCGATGCCCGACTTGGTATGGGTCAGGAGCTCGGTGCTGGACGCCTCCCCGTGGCCCGCTTCGCCTTCGAGGTCCGGAGGGGACGGCGGACCGTCGGGCAGGCGCTCGGCGCCCAGCTCGCGGAGCAGGGCGTCGGTCTCGCGCAGCCGGCGCGAGAGCTTGCGCATCATGCGGACCGCGATCTCCGGATTGTCCCGGAGCATCTTGTCGAAGGTGGTGCCGTTGATCTCGAGCAGCTTGACGTCGGTCAGGGCTCGCGCCCCGGCCGCGCGCGGGAGCTCCTCGAGCAGGGCCATCTCACCGAAGAAGTCGCCGCGGTCGAGAATCGAGAGCTGGCGCTGCTCCGCGCCGTCGTCGCCGATCTTCTTGAGGATCTCCACCTGGCCCTCCTGGACGATGAACATCTCCGTGCCCAGGCTATCCTCCTCGAAGATCCACTCTCCCGCCGACCACGCGACGGGTTTGTAGTTGGCGGGCTTGCGTCCGCCGGTCTTGAACACCGTGTCGGTCATTGTGAGGTCCTCGAAGCTCTGACGCTTCAGCTCTTCTCCGGCGCCTGGAAAGCCAGGCCGCCGGCTTCCGGATCGAGACGTGCGATGGCTCCAAGAGGCAGGATCAAATTGGGCGTCTCGTGGCCGGCGGGGAGCCCCGCGGCGATCGGTCCCCGCGCGCCCAACGCCGCGTCCAGGACGGCGTCCGGCCAGGAGGGGCCGTCCTCGCGCGCCGCGTCGGTCGGCCGGCAGTGCCCGATCACCATGCCTCGAATGGCGGTCAGATTACCGGAGAGGCCCAGGTGGGTCAACATGCGATCGAGGCGGTAGAGCGGCTCTCCGAGGTCCTCCCAGAACAGGATCGCGCCGTCGAGATCCGGCGCCCAGGGAGTCCCCAGGAGAGAGGTCAGCAGGCTCAGGCAACCGCCGAGGAGCGGCCCCTCGGCCGTGCCGCGCCGAAGCCACGCGCCGACCGGGATCGGGGCGAGCGGGCGGCCCGCGAGGGCGTCCAGGAAACGTTCCGTCTCCACCGGCCCCAGGCCGCGGGCCAGGTCCGCCGCCACCATCGGACCGTGGAAGGCCACCAGCCCCAGCCGGGCCACCACGGCGAGCAGGAACGGGGTGAGGTCGGAGTAGCCGACGTAGGCGCGCGGATGGGCGGCGAGCAGGTCCCAATCGATCCGGGGAAGCAGCCGGTTGACTCCGTAGCCGCCGCGGGCGAAGACGATCGCCCGGATGGACGGGTCGCCGGCCAGGCCGTGGAACGCTGCCAGACGCTCGTCGTCGGAGCCGGCGAAGAGCCCCGCCCGGGAGCCGAGGTTGGCCGCGGGCACCGGCTCGAACCCCAGGTGCTCGAGGGCCGCGAGGCCCCGTTCCAGGCGCTCGGGATCGACCGGGCCCGACAGCGCGGCGACACCGATCCGGTCTGGAGGTGCGACCGGTGGCGGAAGGATGGGAGTGGGCATGAGAGGAACCGGAGAGCTCCGTAAGCCGGATTCTGTCGCCCACGGCCGATCTCCCGATCGTCCAAGGGGGGCGGTCATTCATCTGGGACCGGCGTTGCCGCCGGCCTCGAGCAACCAACCCGGGAGTCGGCCGCGGCGCCGAAGCGCCGCGTTACGGGACGGGCAGCCCGCAGAACCGCTCCCCTACTCGGTCTTGCTCCACATGGGGTTTACCGTGCCGGAACCGTCGCCGGCTCCGCGGTGCGCTCTTACCGCACCCTTTCACCCTTGCCCCGATGCCCGAGGGCGCCGAGGCGGTCTACTCTCTGTTGCACTTTCCGTCGCGTCGCCGCGCCTCGCCGTTAGCGAGCATGCTGCCCGTGGGAGTCCGGACTTTCCTCCCCGCGCCCGGAGGCGGGGGCGACCGCCAGGAGCTCTCCGGTTCGTGGAGCATAACGGTGTGGCGGGCGGAATTCTTTCCGGCGGAACGTCCGGCGACCATGCGTCAGGAGCCCCACCACCTCCGGCGGGTGCCGCCCTCGTCCCCACCTTCGAGCCGCGCCAGCCCCTCCTGGGCCGCCACGTGGTCGGCGAAGCGCTCGAGCACCTGGCGGTAGAGCCGGGCGGCCTCGTCCCGCCGGTCGCGCTTCTCTTCGACCTCGGCCAGCGCCAGCAGGTGCTCGATCGAGCCCGGGGCGAGCTCCACCGCCTTGCGGAGGTTGTCGGACGCCATGTGCAGCCACTTCGGGTTCTGGGACCGGCAACGGCCCATGAGCGCCCAGCACTCCGCCGCGGTGGGATCGGCCTGGACCGCCTGCTGCAACAGCTCCAGGGCGTAGTGATAATCGTCCCGGTCGACCAGGGTCCGGGCCCGTTCCAGGAGCTCCTCGGCCAGGCGCGCCGCCTCCGCCTTGCGCTGGCTCGGTGGCCGCTGCGGCAGGACCGCCGCCTCCCGGTCGTAGGCGCTGCGCCGGTGAGGGTCGCTCAACGCCAGGTAGGCTTCGGTGGCGCGCTCGAACAGCAGCTCCGCCACGCCGCGGCGGCCGGCCAGCCCGACCCGCTCCGCGTGCACCGGGTGGACGAGCCGTGCGATCCGCTGGTAGGCGGCGTGGATTTCGCCCTCCTCAGCATCGGTGGCCACCTCGAGCAGCTCGTAATGGGTGCCCCGGCCGCAGCGACCCAGGGCGGCCGCGAACTGCAGGCGATGGGTCGTGGCCTCGAGGTCGAGCGGCCGCCGCTCCAGGTCGCGCGCGATCCGGTCGAGAAACCGCTGGAGTACCGCTTCCGTCGCCAGGGAACGCGCCATGATTCGGCGATCTTAGCAGTTGCGGAGCTTTCCGCATGCCTGGTAAAGCATGGGCATATCGCTATTTACGCTCGCTCCCGGCGGCTCCGCGAAGCCCTTCGAAGACCTTGCGACCGACGTTCGCACCGAGGGCGTCCTGGAGCTCTTCCAGGTCCGCGTCCCGGACGCCCTGGAGGCTGCCGAACCGCTGGATGAGCTGCTTCTTGCGCTTGGGCCCCACCCCCGGAAGGTCGTCGAAACCGCTGTGGAGCGTCCGCTTCGCCCGGCGCTGCCGGTGCCGGTGGACCGCGAACCGGTGGGCCTCGTCCCGGATCTCCTGGAGCAGCCGGAGCCCGGCGTCGGTGCGCGGCAACCGGAGCGGAGTCGGCCGTTCGGGCAGGTAGAGCTCCTCCTCCCGCTTGGCGAGGCCGACGATCGGCGTCTCGTCGACCCCGAGGCCGGCGAGCGCCTCGAGCGCCGCGTTGAGCTGACCGCGGCCACCGTCGATCAGGATCAGGTCGGGCATCTCCTTCGACTCGTCGAGCCGCCGCCGGTAGCGCCGCTCCACCGCCTGGTGCATGGAGAAGAAGTCGTCGGAGGTGCCGTGCAGCCCGCGGATGTTGAAGCTCCGGTACTCCCGCCTGCGCATCTTGCCCTCTTCCCACACCACCATGGACGCCACGATCTCTCCGCCCTGGAAGTGGGAGATGTCGAAGCCTTCGACCCGCCGCGGCGGCTCCATCAGGTGGAGGTGGCCGTGGAGGGCCTCCGCGCCCGGCGACGGACCGTCGGCTCGCCGGAACCGCCGCTTCCAGGCCATCTCGGCGTTCTTCGACGCCAGCTCCACCCGGTGCGCCTTGGGCCCCCGCGAAGGCATGCGCAGGTAGACCCGCTCGCCCTTCTTGTCGGTCAGCCACTCCGCCACCGACTCCTCCTCGTCGATCGGCGCCGGCAGGTGCACCTCTTTCGGGATGAAGGTGGTCCGCGCGTAGAGCTGCGGCACCACCTCCGACAGCAGTGCCTCTTCGGTGACCTCGCCGAGGCCCTCCCAGAACAGCTCTCGCCGGTCGAGCACCTGACCGCCCCGCATGACCAGAATCGTCACGGCCGCGTCGCCTCCCCGCACGTGCACCCCGAAGACGTCCACGTCCTCACCCGCTACGGAAGCGAGCTTGCGGCGCTCCGACAGGTCCTCGACCTCGGTGATCAGGTCGCGCAGCCGCGCCGCCTCCTCGAACGCCAGATCCTCCGACGACCTGGCCATGCGCTCTTTGAGCCGCCGCACCAGCCGGTCGGTCTTGCCGGACAGGAAGAGCCTGGCCTCGGCGACCGCCTCGTCGTAGGCCGCCCGGTCGGTCAGGCCGTCGACGCACGGCCCCAGGCAGCGGTGCATGTCGTAGTACAGGCAGGGCCGCGGCAGGGAGCCGTCGATCTCGATCCGGCAGACGCGGATGCCGAAGAGCTTCTGGACGATCTTGATCGCCTTGCGCGCCCGCCCCCCCGGGATGAACGGGCCGAAATACTCGCCCCGGTCGTCGCGGATCCGCCGGGTGAAGGCGATCCGCGGCCACGGGTCGGCGGTGAGCTTGAGGTAGGGGTAGGTCTTGTCGTCCCGCAGCAGGATGTTGTAGCGGGGCTTCTTGGTCTTGATCCAGTTGTTCTCGAGCAGCAGGGCTTCGGTGCCGGTGTCGGTGATCACCCAGTCGAGGTCCCGCGCCTCAGAGAGCATGGTCTCCAGCCTGGGGTCGTGGGGCCGGTTGAGGTAGGAGGCCGCCCGCTTGCGCAGCGAGATCGCCTTGCCGACGTAGAGCAGGGACCCGTCACCGCCCTTGAAGATGTAGATCCCCGGGCGGTCGGGCAGGTCCCGGATCTTCTCTTCGACGCGCGGCGCGACCACGCTCACCCCGCGTAGATCTGGAGCTCGCGCAGCTCCTGGATCTTGTCCCGGAGCACCGCGGCCTCTTCGAACTCGAGCCGCTGGGCGTGCTGGCGCATCTCCTTCTCCAGCGCCTTGATCCGCTCCGCCACCGGGATCTCGCTCCGCTCGGCCACCTCCAGCAGGTGGGGCTTGGGCTCGTGGTAGTCCAGGTTGGCCAGGGCGACCAACGGGCTGTGGATGTCCTTGAGGATCGTCGCCGGCTCGATGCCGTGCTCTTGGTTGTACTCGGCCTGGGTCACGCGGCGGCGTCGGGTCTCGTCCAGCGCCCGGGCCATGGAGCCGGTCTCCCGGTCGGCGTAGAAGATCACCCGGCCGCCGACGTTGCGCGCCGCCCGCCCGGCGGTCTGGATGAGCGCCGTCTCGCTGCGCAGGAACCCTTCCTTGTCGGCGTCGAGGATCGCCACCAGGCTCACCTCCGGCAGGTCCAGGCCCTCCCGCAGGAGGTTGATGCCGACGAGCACGTCGAACTCGCCGCGCCGGAGCGCGGTGACGATCTCCACCCGCTCCAGGGTCTCGATGTCGCTGTGCATGTAGCGCACGCGGATGCCGAGCTCGGTCAGGTACTGGGTCAGCTCCTCGGCCATCCGCTTGGTCAGTGTCGTCACCAGGATGCGCTCGCGCCGGTCGACGATCTTCCGGATCTCGCCGATCAGGTCGTCGACCTGGCCCTTGGCGGGACGGATCTCGATCTCCGGGTCGAGCAGGCCGGTCGGACGGATGAGCTGCTCCACCACCACACCCTGGGTGCGCTCGAGCTCGAACGGCGCCGGGGTGGCGGAGACGTAGATCCGCTGGCCGACCTTGCCGTCGAACTCCTCGAAGGTCAGCGGACGGTTGTCGAGGGCGCTCGGCAGGCGGAAGCCGTGGTCGACCAGTGTCTGCTTGCGCGAGCGGTCGCCGTGGTACATGCCCCGCACCTGGGGGATCGTCTGGTGGCTCTCGTCGACGACCAGGAGGAAATCGTCCGGCAGGTAGTCCAGGAGGGTCGGCGGCGGCTGGCCGGGCTGCCGGCCGGAGAGGTGGCGCGAGTAGTTCTCGATGCCGTGGCAGTAGCCGATCTCGCGCAGCATCTCCAGGTCGAAGCGGGTGCGCTGTTCGAGCCGCTGGAGCTCCAGCAGCTTGCCTTCATCGTCGAGCTCGGCCAGGCGCTCGGCCAGCTCCAGCTTGATCCCTTCGATCGCCGCCTCCAGGCGCTCTTTCGGCGTCACGTAGTGGGTGCGCGGGTAGACCGCCACCTTCTCGATCTCCTGGAGCACGTCGCCGCGCAGCACGTCGAACCGGCTGATGCGCTCGATCTCGTCGCCGAAGTATTCGATCCGGATACCCACCTCCTCGTAGGCGGGCAGGATCTCCAGGATGTCCCCACGGACCCGGAAGGCGCCGTGGTAGAGGTCCAGGTTGGTCCGGTCGTACTGCATCGCCACCAGGGCGGCGAGCGCCTTGTCCAGGCCGGTCTCGTCCCCGACCTCGAAGAACCGCAGCATGCCGAAGAACGCCTCCGGCGAGCCCAGGCCGTAGATGCAGGAGACCGACGCCACGATCAGCACATCGCGGCGTTCGAACAGCGCCTTGGTCGCGCGCAGCCGGAGCCGGTCGATCTCCTCGTTGATCGCCGTCTCCTTCTCGATGTAGGTGTCGCTCTGGGGGACGTAGGCCTCCGGCTGGTAGTAGTCGTAGTAGGAGACGAAGTACTCGACCGCGTTGTCCGGGAAGAAGCTCCGGAACTCCTGGAAGAGCTGGGCGGCGAGGGTCTTGTTGTGGGACAGGACGAGGGTCGGGCGGTTCACCGTCTCGACCGCCTTGGCGACGCTGAAGGTCTTGCCGGAGCCGGTGACGCCGAGCAGCACCTGCTCCCGGTCGCCCCGTTCGACCCCCTCGACGAGCTGGCGGATCGCCTCCGGTTGGTCCCCCTGGGGTTGGAAGGGCGAGACGAGCTTGAACCGGTCCATGACGAGAAGGCAGAACGCTCGGCGACCGGTGGAATGTTCCGGGGGGCCGGTGCGGGGAGCGCGCGCCGTTGGCGTCGCCGCTCAGACCGCCGACACAGGCTGGGGTGTGCCGGTCGCTCCCCCGTCCGGCGGCGGCGCACCGTTGCCCGGGTCCCCGCCGTCGGACGGCGCCGTCCCGGGTGCGGTCTCCGGTTCCTCCCCGCCCTCCTCGGCCGGGATCTTCTCCAGCGCGGCGCTCAGCCGCTCGACGTCCTCGACGCTCAGCTTGGCATCGTCCCCGGAGAGGTGGCCGGCGGCGCGGGTGAACTCCCGCTGGGCCCCCTGCATGGCGAACGGGTTGTAGCTGCCCGCGCGCATCGATTCGATCGCCTGGTCGAACGCGCGGTCGTAGCGCTGGCGGACGTCCGGCGGCAGGTCGTCCGGCAGCGCCGGCGCGAGCTGGCCCTGCATGGTCTCGAACAGCCAGGCGGCGATCTGGTTCTGGTAGACCAAGAACAGCACACCGGCGACCAAGAGCAGGAGGAGCAGTCCGCCACACCCGATCAGCAGCGGCTTGCCGACCCCGGGGCCGCTGCTGCGGCGAGGCTCCCCGGAGGGGCGATCGAAGGGCGACGGTGCGGGCTGGTCGCCCGTCGGCGGCGCAGGTGTGGGCGGCTCGGCGCTCGGCGGTGTGGGTTCGGGCTCGAAGTCGGTCATGGGGTCGGGGTGTCCGCGGGCAGGGCGTGGTGGCCGGAAAGGTCTCGGTGCGACCGGTCGGAGCCGGAATGGCGGCGGAAGCTGGATCGGTTCTATCATCCAGCCGCGGCGCCTTTCAAGATCGGTCAAGATCGGCGACCGCTCGCCCCTCCGGCTACAATCCTCTGCCATGGAGTTCGATCCGATGGACCATCCTCCCTCTCCCGCCGATTCCGGAGACGAACGGGCGCCCGCGGACGGCGCCCGGACCCGCCGCGCGAGCTCCCGCTGGCAGGCGGTCAAGGCCCGGTTGCGCGGCGTGCTCGGCGCGATGACCGGCCGCCGCCTGTTGCTCTGGGTCGCGCCGGTGGTAGGGGCCCTGGCACTCGGCGTGGTCGGCGGCGTCGGAGTCGCGGCCGCGATCAACATGCCGCGGGTCGAGTCGATCAACGACTACACGCCGACCCTGATCACCGAGCTCCACGACGCCAGCGGCAAGGTGTTCGCCACCTACGCCCGGGAACGGCGCGTGATGCTCGACGAGGGCGAGATCCCGGAGGTCGTCCAGCAGGCGGTGGTCGCGGCTGAAGACGGCAACTTCTTCCAGCACGGTGGCGTCGACCTGTCCGGTGTCGTCCGCGCCCTTTTGACCAACCTGCGCACCGGGCGCAAGGACGAGGGGGCTTCCACCCTCACCATGCAGCTCGCCCGCACCCTCTACCTCTCGCGGGAGAAGCGCTGGCGGCGCAAGATCGAGGAGACTTTTCTCGCCGTCGAGCTGGAGAAGAACCTCACCAAGCAGCAGATCCTGACCCTCTACTGCAACCTGATGAACTTCGGCCACGGCCGCTACGGTGTCGAGGCCGCGTCTCGCTTCTACTTCAACAAGCCTGCCTCCGATCTCACCCTGGTGGAGGCCGCAACCCTCGCCGGCATCCTCCAGCGTCCGAGCGACTACAGCCCCTACCGCCGACCGGACCTGGTCACCCGGCGGCGCAACTACGTCCTGGGGCGTATGGCCGCCGAAGGGTACATCACCCGCGCCCGGTCCCGGGAGGCGCAGCAGGAGCCCCTGCTGGTGGTCCACCAGGGCCCCCGGGACCAGGTCGCTCCCTACTTCGCCGAGGAGATCCGCAAGCACCTGGAATCGACCTACGGCGCCACCCGCCTGTTCGAGGGTGGCCTGCAGGTCGACACCACCCTCGATCCGCGCATCCAGAAGGCGGCGGAGAAAGCCCTCCGCGACGGGCTCCTGGCGCTCGACCACCGCAAGGGCTTCCGCGGCGAGGTGCTCCACATCGAAGAGGATGACCTGGAGCAGCGCAGCCTGCCCTCCTGGCACGACGCCGAGCCCGAGCCGGGCCGCTGGTACCAGGGCATCGTCCTGTCCTCCGGCTCCCAGAGCGCGAAGGTCAAGATCCACGACACAACCTTCACCCTGACCGCCCGCGGCATGGAGTGGACCGGCCGCAGCCGTCCATCGTCCCTGCTCCGCCGAGGCGACGTCGCCTGGTTCCGCATCGAGGTGCCGGAGGGCGAGAAGGCCGAGCCGGTGCTCCACCTGGAGCAGGAGCCCGAGGTCGAAGGCGCGGTGCTGGTGATCGAGTCCGCCTCCGGCGCGGTGCGCGCCATGGTCGGCGGCTGGGACTACGAGCGGAGCAAGTTCAACCGCGCCGTCCAGGCCCAGCGCCAGGTCGGCTCCGCGTTCAAGCTGTTCGTCTACGGCACCGCCCTCGAGAACGGCTACACCCCGGCGGACACGATCTTCGACGGTCCGACAATCTTCCCCGGTGCCGACGGGCCGGAGGACTACCTGCCGCAGAACCACGGCCGCCGGCACTACGGCATCCTCACTCTGCGCCGGGCGCTCGAAGCGTCGATCAACGTGCCGGCGGTCAAGATGCTCGACATGGTCGGCGTCGACCGGGTGATCGACTTCGCCCGCCGCTGCGGCATCGAGTCACCGCTCCCCCCTTACCCGAGCCTGGCCCTCGGCAGCGCCGAGCTCCGGCCGATCGAGCTCGCCGCCGCCTACGCCGCGATCGCCAACCAGGGCACCTGGGTGGAGCCCTACCTGGTCGAGCGGGTGCGGACCCCGGACGGCCGCACCCTCGAAGAGCACTTCCCCAAGACCCAGGCGGCGACCAATCCCCAGGTCGCTTACGTGCTCACCTCCATGCTCCACGGCGTGACCAAGCGGGGGACCGCAAGGCGCCTCCGCGACCTGGACGTGGACATCGCCGGCAAGACCGGCACCACCGACGACTACTCGGACGCCTGGTTCATAGGCTTCACCCCGCGCTACACCATCCTGGCCTGGGTCGGCTACGACGTGAAGCGCTCCCTGGGGCGCGGCATGGACGGCGCCAGCGCGGCGGTGCCGATCTGGAAGGAGGTCGCCGAGGCCGGTCTCGAGGAGGGTTGGATCAAGGCCGGAGGGACCTTCCAGCCACCTGCGGGGGTCGATACCCGGCAGATCGACTACCGGAGCGGCCTGCTCGAGCCGGACGGCGCCGAGGACGGCTTCGAAGAGACCTTCGTCGCCGGCACCGAGCCCGGCCAGGTCTACGAGCCCAAGTGGGGGCTGATCCTGAGCCTTCCCTGGTACCAGCAGGAGCCGTTCTACATCCCGAAGAAGGGCGAGCGCATGCCGACCGTCCAGGCCCTCGAAAAGCTGGCAGAGGAGCGCCTGGCGGAGGCCAACGAACACTGAGGCGGGAAACGGTCTTGCCCGGGCGACTGGCGCGCCGGCTGCTCCCCTGCCGCACCCGCTCCCGGGCTCAGGCCGGCTTGGTCGCCACCAGGGCGTAGTCCTGGTAGCCGAACAGGAGCTCGTCCAGGCGATCCCGCAGGCGGTTCACCCGATCCGCCAGCTCGGCCTGGCTCTCCGGCAAGGCCGCCAGGTCGACCTCCGGCAGGCGGTCGTCGTCCGGGAAGGGGCGGAGGTCGAGGCGCTCGACCGGGTCGAACCCGGCGACCCGCACCAGCAGCCCCAGACTGTCGGGATGGACCGGACGCTGGTGGGTCGGGTCGAGCCAGAAGCTCCGCGCCGCCACCAGGACCGACAGCGGGTTCGGGGTCTCGAGGATCAGCACGCCGCCGGGAGCCAGGGCACGGAACGCCAGGCGCGCCAACCGGTCGAGGCTGTCCGGCGGCAGGTGCTCGATGACGTGGAACGAGACCACCGCGCCGAGCGATCCCGGCTCGACGGCGGCCAGGGTGGCGAAGAGGTCCCCCTCCTCCGCCGTGAACCCCCGTTCGCGGCAGCGTGCGACCATGGACGCGCTGGCGTCGACGCCGCGCGCCGGGATGCCCGCTTCGGCGAACACGGCGAGGGACTCGCCACGGCCGCAACCCAGGTCGAGCACACCGCCCCGCTCCGCCGCGCCCGCGAGCCGGGGCAGGTAGAGGCAGATCCGCTCGTGGATCTCCTCTTCGGTGCCCCGGAAGCGCCGCTCGAGCTCCAGGTAGGCGCGTTCCTCCCGCACCCGCGCGAGCGCTTCGACCCTTTCCCCCTTGGCGACGGGCCGCTCGGCTCCGGCGTTCCCCTCGGCGACGGCCAGCGCCGCGCCGAGCGCGTCGAGCAACTCCGCGGCCTCGCGGCGGTGCCGGTCGAGCTTCTGGTCCAGGCGGGAGAAGAGACTGTCGTCGTGGCGCAGCAGGTCGTCGAGCGCCCGGGGCACGAAGTGCTCCAGGTTCCCGAGGCGCTCTTCGTGGCGCTGCTCGATCAGCCGCTCGAGCAGGACCAGGTTGAACACCCGCTGGCGGTCCCAGAGGTCCGCCTGGGGCGTCCTCACCAGCGGCCGGAGCAGCCGCTTGCACGCCACCAGCAGCCGGCCGACGAGGCCGCCCCGGTGACTGCGGATGGGAAAGGCCCGGTCCTCGCCCCACAGGCGGTGCCAGGCGGCCAGGTCCCGCGGCGGGCGGTCCCCGGTGAACGACTCGATGTCGAGAGGGGTTGCCGGCGCCCGGGACGGCGTCGCGCCGTCGCGCTCGGCGGTCGGCTCCGGCGTGTCGCCGCCGGAGCCCCCGCCGCCGGGCGCCTCGCGCCCCACCCTACTCCTCCGGCAGGACCGTCACGACCAGGTCGGCGGCCACCTCGGCGTGGAGGTGGATCTCGATGTGATGGTCACCGATGGTCTTGATGCCGCCCTCGAGATCGATGCGGCGCTTGTCGACCACGACGCCCTGCTTCTCGAGCTCGTCGGCGATGTCGGTCGCCGTCACCGAGCCGTAGAGGGTCTCGGCATCGGTGGCGCGCTTGTGCAGGACGACGCGCGTGCCCTCGATCGTACGGGCGAGCGCTTCCGCCTGCTCCTTCTCCTGGGCCGCTTCGGCCTCCAGGCGGACGCGCTGCTGCTCGAACACCCGGATGTTGCCTGGCGTCGCCTCGAGGGCGAGGCCCTGGGGCAGGAGATAGTTCCGGGCGAAACCGGACTTGACCTCGACGACTTCGCCCCGCCTTCCCAGGGCGCGCCGGTCCTTGAGCAAAATCACTTCCATGGCTCTTCCTCCCGGCTAGTCGGTGGTGAAGGGCAAGAGCGCCACGTGGCGCGCCCGCTTGATTGCCTGCTGGAGCACCCGCTGGTGCTTGGCGCAGGTCCCGGAGATCCGCCGCGGCAGGATCTTGGACCGCTCGGGGGTGAACTGCTGCAGCAGGCGGGTGTCCTTGTAGTCGATGTACTTGATCTTGTCCGCGCAGAACTTGCAGACCTTGCGCCGGCGGTAGAACGTACGTCCTCTGCGTGCCATCTCAGTCCTCCTCGGCGGCTTCGCCGCCCTCGCCGGTCTCGCCGGTCATCCCCGCTGCCATCTCCGGGGTCACCTCGCCGAAGGCCCGTTTCAGGTCCTGGTCCGTGCGCACGGACAGGTAGCGAAGCACCTTGTCGTTCTGCTCGAGCCGGCGCTCCACCTCGGCAAGACCGTTGAACGCGGTCTCGCTGTGCAGGTAGAGCAGGCGGTAGCGGCCTTCGGTCTGCTTCGCGATCGGATACGCCAGCTTGCGGCGTCCCATGTCTTCGTCGCGGGTGATCACGGCACCGTTGCCGGTCACCAGCTCCTTGACGGCGTCGTGCACCGCCTCGGCGTCCTCCTCGGAGATCCGAGGATCGATGATGTACATCAGCTCGTAGGTACGCATTGCGCGTCGAGCCTCCCTTCGGTCGTTCGGCCCCGCCGGCCGGTCGGTGAGACCGCCGCGGAGCAGAGAGGTTGTGGGAGCGGAGCGAGGGCCGAAGCCCCGCCCCGCGTCGGAGCAGCCAATTCTACCCGGCCGGCCGCCGGACGCAAGCCCGGAGCCGGCCGGAGGGTTCGATCAAAGGGACGCCAGCAGGGGCGCCATCACCAGCGCCACCACCGACATCAGCTTGATCAGGATGTTGAGGCTGGGACCCGCGGTGTCCTTGAAGGGGTCTCCCACGGTGTCGCCGACGACGGCGGCCTTGTGCGCGTCGGAGCCTTTGCCGCCGAACGCACCGCCCTCGATGTGCTTCTTGGCGTTGTCCCAGGCACCGCCGGCATTGGCCATGAAGATGGCCATCATGACGCCGGACGTGGTCACGCCGGCGAGCAGGCCGGCCAGGGCCGCGATGTCGAAGAAGCCGACCACCACCGGGACGATCACCGCCATCAGGCCGGGCAGGACCATCTCGCGGATCGCCGCCTGGGTGGAGATGTCGACGCACTTGGCGTACTCGGCTTCGGCCTTGCCTTCCATCAGCCCGGGGATGTCCTTGAACTGGCGGCGGACCTCTTCGATCATCCGGAACGCCGCCCGGCCGACCGCCTGCATCGCCATGGACGAGAACAGGAACGGCAGCATGGCGCCGAGGAACAGGCCGCCCATGACCCGCGGGTTGCCCAGGTCGATCACCTTGAGGCCGACGGTCGTCTTGTAGGCGGCGAACAGCGCCAGGGCGGTGAGCGCGGCCGAGCCGATGGCGAAGCCCTTGCCGATGGCGGCCGTGGTGTTGCCGACCGCGTCCAGCTTGTCCGTGCGGGCGCGAACGTCCGCGCCCAGGTGGCTCATTTCGGCGATGCCGCCGGCGTTGTCCGCCACCGGGCCGTAGGCGTCGACCGCGAGCTGGATACCAGTGGTCGACAGCATGCCGAGAGCCGCGATGGCGATGCCGTAGAGGCCCGCCTGCCAGTACGAAACCAGGATGGCGGCGACCAGCACGATGACCGGTAGAGCGGTCGAGCGCATGCCGACGGCCAGGCCGGCGATGATGTTGGTCGCGCTGCCGGTCTGACTGTCCTTGGCGATGCCCCGGGCCGGTCCGCGCGCCTCCGAGGTGTAGTACTCGGTGATGAAGCCGATCAGCACGCCCGCGGCGAGGCCGGCGACAGTGGCCAGGAACACGCCGTTGGCGCCGAACTCCTTGTCGCTCAGCACGTAGGTGCCGGTGAGCAGCCAGCGTGCCGACAGGTAGATCACGGCGAGCATGACGACGGCCGAGGCGAAGGTACCGGTTTGGAGCGCCTTGGCCGGGTCACCGCCCTCGCCGGTCCGGACCAGGAACGTGCCCCCCAGAGAGACCAGGATGCCGGCGCCCGCGATCAGCAGCGGCAGCACCACCAGCTCCGGCGTGAAGTGCTGGCCGCCCACGTGCATGGCGTTGACGCCGAGGACCAGGGTGCCGACGATCGACCCGACGTAGGACTCGAAAAGGTCCGCGCCCATGCCGGCGACGTCGCCCACGTTGTCGCCCACGTTGTCCGCGATCACCGCCGGGTTGCGCGGATCGTCCTCCGGGATCCCGGCCTCCACCTTGCCGACCAGATCGGCGCCGACGTCCGCGGCCTTGGTGTAGATGCCGCCGCCGACGCGCGCGAAGAGCGCGATCGAGCTGGCGCCGAAGGAGAACCCGGAGAGCACCGTCACGACCTTGAGCAGGTCGGCCTGCGGCGCGCCGCTGTGGAAGATCTCGGTGTAGAACAGGTAGAGGCCCGCGAGGCCGAGCACGCCCAGGCCGACCACGCAGAAGCCCATCACCGCACCGCCGGCGAAGGCGACCTTGAGCGCGCCGTTGAGGCCCGAGCGGGCCGCCGCCGCGGTGCGCACGTTGGCGGAGGTCGCCACCCGCATGCCGAAGAAGCCGGCCAGCGCCGAGCAGACCGCGCCGGTCACCACGGAAAGCGCGATCAACCAGGAGCTGGTGGCCTGGCCGACGTTGGCCCAGGCGAGCAGCGCCGCGACGACCACCACGAAGACGGCCAGCACCCGGTACTCGCGACCCAGGAACGCCATCGCTCCGTCGCGGATGTGCCCGGAGATGCGGACCATCGTCTCATCGCCACTGTCCTGGCGCTTGATCCACGCGCTCCGCACCCAGGCGAACAGCAAGCCTGCCACGCCGCAAAGCGGGATCAGGAATAGAAGAGTCTGATGGGTCACGGTTGTCCCTCCATGGATTGGTTCAGTGCAGATCGAGATTCGACAATCGAGAGTCAGCGATTGTAACGGTTCATCGCGGCGTCGACGCCTTCGGTGAGCCACGCCTGGCAGGCGTCGGCCGCCAGGTCGACCATCTCCTCCGCCGTGGCTACCTCGTCGGCGGCGAAGGGCGACAGCACGTAATCGACCAGCTCGTCGCCGGGCGGCGGGCCGTCGTCACCGGCGCAGCCGAGGCGCAGCCGGGGAATGCGGTCCGAGCGCAGGCTCTCGACGACCGACTCCATCCCCCGGTGACCGCCCGGGCTACCGCCCGAACGTAGCCGTAGGCGCCCGAGCGGGAGCTGGACCTCGTCGTAGACCACCAGGACGTGCTCCGGCTCCAGGCCGTGGCGCTCCGCCAGACAGCGCACCGCGTTGCCGCTCCGGTTCATGTAGGTCTGGGGCAGGACCAGCAGCAGCTCGTCGCACCCGTCTCCTTCGCCCCGCCCGACCAGGGCGTTGCACTCCAGACGGTCGATGGAAACGCCCCGGCGCCGCGCCAGCGCTTCGACGACCCGGAACCCCAGGTTGTGACGCGTGTCGCGGTAGCGCTCTCCCGGGTTGCCCAGGCCGACGACGACCCGGGCCCCGCGCGCGGAGCCGGCTGAGGTTTCGCTCTCCATCGATGCTCGAGCCGCGGCAGCGTCCCGAGGGGTCTCCGTCCGGTGCCCTCTCCGGCGCCGGGAGGATCAGCCCTCGCTCTCTCCCTCGCCTTCGCCCTCTTCCTCCCGGTGCCGGCCGATGAGCTCCGGCTCCTCCAGGGCGGCTTCGAGCAGCTCCTCGGCCTCTTCCTCCGGCTCCTCGATCCGGTCCGGGTAGGACACGGACACGATCACCCGGTCGAGATCCTCGAGCAGCTCGACCCCCTCGGGGAGCGTCAGCTCGCCGGCATCGAAGTGATCGCCGATCGCCAGGGCCGTGACGTCGACCTCGAGCGTCTCCGGGATCACGCCCGGCAGGCACTCGACCTCGACCTCGCGGGTGACGTTGTCGAGCACGCCGCCCTCGTCCTTGACCCCCTTGGCAATGCCGACGGTCTCGATCGGGACGAAGACCCGGATCGTCTGGTCCATCAGCACCCGCTGAAAATCGATGTGCACGATCTCGCGGGAGACCGGATTGACCTGCATCTCCCGGATGCGCGCGTGGCGCTGCTGGTCCGATTCCGCCCGCTTGAGCAGGAAGATCGTGTTCTCGCTCGCACCGTGGCGGAACACGTCCTGCATCTTGCGCCGCTCGACGGTGATCGGCACCGTGTCGCGCTCGGCGCCGTAGAGGACCGCTGGAATGTCTCCGCGAGCGCGGATCCGGCGGCTCGCATTCTTGCCGGTCTCCTCGCGGGTGTGGACTAGGATGTTGAACTCTTCACTCATGACTCTTCCTCGTTCGTCTCCAGAAAGCGCCCGCTCCGTCAAACGAAGAGCGAGCTGACCGAGCTGTCCTCGTGGATGCGCCGGACGGCCTCTCCCAGCAGGGCGGCCACCGAGAGCGGCTGGAGCTTGTCCAGCTTCGCAAGCTTCTTTTCGATCGGCGTGGTGTTCGAAATCAAGATCAGCGACAGGCACGAGCTGCGCAGGCGCTCGATCGCCGGCCCCGACAGGATGCCGTGGACGCCGGCGGCCATGACCCGCTCGGCCCCCTGAACCTCCAGCGACTCGACGGTCTTGGTCAAGGTCCCGGCGGTGTCGATGATGTCGTCGATGATCAGGGCGGTCCGTCCGTTGACGTCGCCGATGATGTTCATCACCTCGGCCTCGTTCGGTCCGGTGCGCCGCTTGTCGACGATCGCCAGGGCGGCCTGGAGCCGCTTGGCGATCGCCCGCGCCCGCTCGACGCCGCCGGCGTCGGGCGAGACGATGGTCAGGTTGGGGATCTTCATCTCCCGGACCGCCTCCAACAGCACGGGCGCGGCGAACAGGTGGTCCACCGGGATGTCGAAGAAGCCCTGGATCTGTGGGGCATGGAGGTCCATTGCCAGGACCCGGTCGGCACCGGCCTTCGAGATCAGGTCGGCGATCAGCTTGGAGGTGATCGGGACGCGCGGCTTGTCCTTCTTGTCCTGCCGGGCGTAGCCGAAGTACGGCACCACGGCGGTCACCCGGGCGGCCGAGGACCGCTTGAGCGCATCGAGCATGATCAGCAGCTCGATCAGGTTCTCGTTGACCGGCGGGCAGGTCGGCTGGACCACGAAGACGTCGGCGCCGCGGACGTTCTCCTCGATCTGGCAGAACGTCTCGCCGTCCGAGAAGTTGTAGGTCGTCACCTTCCCGGCCGGCACGTTCAGGTAGGTGCAGATCTCCTCGGTCAACGCCGGGTGGGCCCGGCCTCCGAAAATCTTGAGCTCTCCGTACACGTGCCCTCTCACACAAAAGAGACGCCGCTCGGGAGCGCCGTCTCAGTGGTCCCTGTCCGCCGCCCCCCGAGAGGGGCGCCGGGCCTCCACGCGAACCTGCCGGCGTCGGCCGCCGATCCGCCGCGTTCCTGACTCCTCCGCTCCGTAGAGCCCCGATCCGCAGACTCCGGCGCAAGTTGGCTGGGGCGGTAGGATTCGAACCTACGAATGCGGGATCCAAAGTCCCGTGCCTTACCACTTGGCGACGCCCCAGAATCGTCAGTTGCCGGGAGGGCTCGTCGCCGCCGACCGCCACCACGCCGGCCATCTCGTGCGGGAGCGGTTCCTCAGCTCACCGACCAGAACGAATCGCGAAGATGCAGCTCCTGGATCTCTTCCAGGCTCTTCTCCTCGTCCGACTCCTCCTCCGTGGCCTCCGCCGGCTCGACCCGCGCCGCCGCCGTTTCGGCGGGCCGCTCCGGTCTTTCGCTCGCGGAGGCTTCGGCGACCGGTACGTCGTGTTCTGCCCCGTCCTCGCTCGCTTCGACCGCGAGCTGCCGGCGGCCCACCTCCGGGACCTCGCCCCGATCCCGCAGGATCCGCTCGTACTCGTCGAGAACGAAGTCCTCGATCAGCTGGCGGGTCTCGTTGTTCAGCGGGTGGGCGACGTCCTTGAACTCTCCGTTCTTCTTCTTGCGGCTCGGCATGCTGATGAACAGGCCATCCTTGCCGCGAATCACCTTGATGTCGTTCACCATGAAGCAGCCGTCGAGGACGATCGAGACGAACGCCTTCAGCTTGTCTTCGCTGACCGGGAAGACCTTGACTTCGGTGATTTCCATCGTCCCACTCTCCTCGATCCAGCCAAGCCGTCCCGCCCGAACGGGCAGGTAGAGGCATTATACAGATCGAGCGAGATCCGGAACCGCGTGCCGGCCGCACATCCTAGAGACCGGAGCCCTGCCTGTCAAATCCCCGAGGGGGACGGTCCGGCTTCGCCGCCCCCCTGCCCCGGCGGCGCGTCGAGCGGTCCGACGTTGTCACAGGTCCCCTCCGTGTAGCCGGCGGGGACGGCTGCCGGCGGCAACGGTTCCACCAGCGGCTCCCTGGCGACCTGGCGCCACCGCATCTGGACTCCGTGCTCACGATCGGAGAGGAGGGCTTCGCCGTCGAGACGCCGCCACCAGACCGCCGGCGCGCCGTGGAGCCAAGAGGTCCAGCTCGCCACTTCGCCTTCCCGGGTCTGGACGGTCCACCGGGTGCCTCGGAGGTCGTGGAACGCCGCCTGGTCCACCCCGGGGTGGGTGACCTGGTCGGCCGGCCGCGCCGGCACCCGGCCGAGCAGGACGAGCGGCAGGACCGCCACGTCGAAGCCGCCGAGCGCCACCGCGTCACGGGCGAGGTCCGGGCCGAGGGGGCACGCCTGCCGCTGCCGGTGGTCGAGCAGCCAGCCTCCGCCGTCGGCCGCGTCGACCGTGTAGAGGGCGCGGCCGAGCCGGTCGGAGATCGCCAGCCGGAACCGCGCCGGGCTCTCCAGGCGCAGGACCAGCCGGAGCGTTCCGCTCTCTTCGGCGCTGTCGATCTCCAGGCGGAACAGTCTCTGGGTGGGATAGGCGTCCGGCGGCAACGCCCACGGTCGGATCGTGCCAGTGCTGCCGGCGGTGCCGGCGGGGAGCGCGTTCGCCGGCGAGCGCCCCGGCCGCACGCCGCTGCATCCGCCGGCCAGCGTCGCCAGGACGGCCAGGAGCGGGACGAGGAGCGCGGTGCCCAGGCCTCCCCGGGGCGCGTCTTCCGGAAGTCCCGGCCACTTCGGGGTCTTCAGGCTCGTCAGGATGGGGGCCGCTCGTTCTGCTGCTGCGCTGAGCCGTTCGGCGGATCGCTCGGGCGGTCGTCGAGCTCGCTCAGCTTGCGCGCCACCGCGTCCGGATCGTCGGCTTCGAGCTCCATCGCCCGGCGGTACGCCTTGCGGGCACTCTCCGGCTCTCCGAGCGCCACGTAGACGTCGCCCAGGTGCTCGTAGATGGTCGGATCCTGGCTCAAGCGGGAGGCCCGTTCGAGGGTCGTCCTCGCGCCGTCGAAGTCCCCCTTCCGGTACAGCCCCCAGCCCAGGGAATCGACGTAGGCACCGTTGTCCGGATCGAGCCGCACCGCCTGGCGGATCATGCCGATCGCCTCGTCCAGGTTCTCGCCCTCTTCGACCCACATGTAGCCCAGGTAGTTGAGCGCGGGGTGGAAGTCGGGGTGATCGTCCAGCAGTTTGCGGAAGGTGGCGATCGCCGCCGCGCGCTGGCCGGCGCGCTCCTGGGCAGCGGCGAGCAGGAACCGGCCGGCGACCAGGTCCTCGTGGCCGGCAACGAACTTGCCCAGGGCGTCGATGGTCTCCTCGTAGTGCCCGGACCGGTGGAGACCCTCCACGGCCTGCAGGAAGACGCCCGCGTCACCGTCCGCCAGGGAGTCGAGGATGCCGAGCGCCTCGTCGACCCGGTCGAGGCGCCCGAGCAGCTCCACGCGCTTCGACAGCACCGCGGGATCGGCTTCGTTTCCGTCTTCGTCCAGGCGCTCCAGCGCCTCGGCGCCGCGATTCTGCTCGGCCAGGGCGTCCGCCCACAGCAGGAGCGCTTCAGTTGCCCCCGGATCGTCTTTGCCGGACGTGTGGGGCGCGCCGGGTCCGCCGGACGGGGGCTCCAGAAGCGGTTTGACGGTGCTCTCCACCATCGGCCACCGTCCCAGGTTGGCGTACAGGCGTGCCAGGGCCAGCCGAACCCGGGATGCCTGCTCGGCCGGTCCATCCTTGTCCAACCGCTCGACGGTCGAGCGGAGGACGTTGACCGCTTCGTCCTCCCGCTCCTCGCGCAGCAGCAGCTCGCTCACCGTCACCGCCAGGTCCGCGTCGCCGGGGCCGCCGTCCAGCAGCGGCTCGAGCGCCGCCAGCGCTTCCTCGTTCCGCGCCTGGGCGCTCAGCACCAACCCGTGCAAGAGCTTGACGTAACGGTTGTCCGGGGCGTCGGCCACCAGCTTGTCGAGCACGTCGCCGGCCGCATCCAGGTCGCCGGTCAGGTAGAGCTCGGTCGCCAGCCGGGTCCGGGCTTCCACGCTGTCGAGCGGTGTCGGCGCCCCGCGCAGCACCTTGATCGCCTCTTCGTGGTCCCCCTGGTCGGACAGGATCTCGGCCAGGGCGAGACGGGCCGAGTCGTTGTCCGGCTCCGCCTCCAGCACCTTGCGCAGGGGGTCGGCGGCCTCGTCTCCCCGGCCGGCGCCCAGCAGCGCCTCCGCCAGGAATCGGTAGGCGGGCTCGTATCCGGGCGTCGTGTCGACGACGCTCTTGAACACGTCCACGGCCTTCTCGGAGTCGCCACGGCGGAGATAGATCTGGCCCAGGGAGAGCATCGACCGCACGTCGGACGGATCGGCGGCGCGCACCCCCTCGAGCGCCTCGATCGCGGCGGCCATCGGCTCGCCCGCGCCGGGCGCCTCCGCCGCCAGGGCCATGTTCGCCGTCGCCTTGGCGCGCAGCGCGTCCACGTTGCCGGGGAGCGCCTGGGCCGCGCGGTCCGCCTGGTCCACCGCCGCCCGCAGCCGCTCGATCCGCGCATCGGCCGTGCGTCCGAAGCGCCCGAGGCGGGCCAGGAACTCGGAATACTCGATGCGCACGTACGCGGCGTCCGGGTCGAGCTCCAGCGCCTTCTCGAAGGCGGTGCGAGCCCCGCGGTAGTCCCCTTCCTCCATCAACATCTTGGCGACGGTGAACTGGTACGACGCTTCTGGGACGTCGCGGGACGCGGGCGGCGGGCCGGGAGCTACGGTTGGATCGTCCTGTGCGCCGAGGAGCGCCGGCGGCAGAGCCAGCGCGACGACGGCGAGGGCCAGGATCGGGGCGAAACGGTTGCTTTGGAGGGCAGAAGAGAGGCCGATCATCCTGTCAAGATAGCGCCTTCCCCCCTTCTTTACAAGCCATCGAGGCATCTCTATAATCGATCGGCTGCCGATAAGATGCGCCAGGAGAAAGAGTTAGACTCGCACTCCTGCTCAACCGGCCGGCCGGAGGGGCACACCACCCCTGGCGAGAGCGCGCGGCACGACATCGCGGAACGACGGAGACGACCACAGGAACCCTGCCAGATGGCGACACTCGGACAGTTGCTCGTGCGGCAGGGATGGGCGTCACCAGACGACATCGATCGGGCGCTCACCGCGCAAACGGCAGTCGCGAACCGCCTCGGAACCTTCCTGCTGGAGCGCCGTGTGCTCGGCGAGGACCTGCTGCTCAAAGCCCTCTGCGAGCAGCACCAGGTCCCCGGCGCTGGGGTCGAAGACCTGCGCGACATCCCGGACGACGTGATCGCCACCCTGTCGGCCAAGCTGGCCGAACGATGCAACGCCATCCCGTTCCGCGCCTTCGGCACCCAGATCCACGTCGCCATGCTCGACCCCCGCGACCTGAACAGCCAGGACGAGCTCGCGTTCGCCCTCGGCAAGCGGGTGCGCCCGTTCGTCGCCACGGAGATCCGGATCCGCGAGGCGCTGGAGCGCTACTATGGCGTGGCGTGCCCGCCGCAGCTAAAGAACCTGATCCGGCGCCTCGACAAGGCGCGCTACGCCACCCCGGCAGGCGACCGTGGCGCGGGTGCCGCCACGACCCCCGCCGGAGCGCGGACCCGGAGGCTGTGGGAGCAGCCGGAGGCCGCCCTGTTCTCGGAAGAGTTCACGCGCCCCGCACCACCCCCGCCCGCCGCGGTGGCGAGCGGCGGCGGCGCGGCGGCGGCGCTGGCTACCCGGCCCGCGCGACCGGCGGCCGGCCAGGCGCCGCTCCAGCAAGCGCCCGAGGCCCAGCCCACCCAGCAGGCCGCGGCGGCGGCTCCAACACGCCGGCCGGCCCGTCCACTCAGCGTCCCCCTGACCGAGAAGGAGCGCCTGGAGCTCCAGATCGCGGATGCGGCGAGTGCCGCCGCCGCGGAATCCCTGGCCGAACCGGCACCGACCGAGGCGTCGCCGGGCGGCCCCGCCGTCCCACCCGAGCCCGAGGGAGACGACACCCAGCCGATCCCCTACGGTGCCCCACCGTTGCCCATTACGTTCGGGGACGTGGAGGAGCAGTTGGCCAACTGCCAGACGCCGGAAGAGGTGGCGCGGCTCGTCCTCGCCCTGCTCTCCCAGCACTTCGAACGGGTCGCCCTGTTCAAGGTCTTGCGCGACCGGATCGTCGGCTGGCACGGCGCCGGCGACTCGCTCGACGCGGAGGCGCTCGAGGACTTCTCCGCCGACTTCCAGCAGCCCTCCCTGTTCCTCAACTTGAGGACCGCAGGCAGCTTCTACCTGGGGCCGCTCCCCGGGATGGCCGTCCACCGCGCGCTCGCCCGTTGCTGGGGCGGCGCCATGCCCAGCGAATGCATCGTCCTGCCGGTGCGAATCCACGGCCGGCTGGTGACCGCGATCTACCTGGACCGCGGCCCGGACGGCCTGGGCAAGGTCGACCTCGACGCCCTGCTCCACCTCGCCGTCGCGACGGCGGAAGCCTACGAACGGTGTATCTTGCGGAAGAAAAAGGACTAACGGCGTTGACACCTTTCGAGCGCCGTTGCTAGACTCCCCGCCGTTCTCGGAGCTGCCATGATCAAAGCGGACATCGTCAATCGTGTCGCCGACGCCTCAGAGGTCCCTCGTGTCAAAGCCGCGGAGGCGGTCGACACGATCCTCGAAGCGATGAAGGCCGCCCTGTCCGACGGCAAACGGATCGAGCTCCGGGGCTTCGGGGTCTTCCAGGTCCGCGACCGCAAGAAGGGCGTCGGGCGCAACCCGAAGACCGGGGTCGAGGTGGCGATCGAGCCCGGCAAGACGGTCCGCTTCAAGCCCGGCAAAGAGCTCAAAGAGCTGTAACGCTCGTGACCTCACCGTTCTCGACGGGACCGCGCGGCGGGCTCCGATGACCCCTCCCGGCTCCCCGTTCGACCCACCGTCCCCTGCCCCCGGGACGGGCCGCCCGGTCGATCCGTTCGGCCCCCAACCCACTCCGCCGATCGACCTCTTCGCCACGGAGCGCGGCTGGAGAGCGCCGGTCGCCGGCCCGGCGCCGCGCCGCCTCTGGCTGGCGGTCCTGCTCTTCCTCCTGACCGGGCTGACGACGACGACCATGGGCGCGGTGTGGATCCTCTACACCTCGGCCCAGGCGACCACCGAGCTGCCCCTGTTCCTCCTGCCGGAAACGGTGCGTCAGGTCTGGAGCGATCCGGCCCTCCTGTCGCTCGGCCTCCAGTTCTCGTTGCCGGCCATGTTCATCCTGCTCTGTCACGAGATGGGCCACTACCTGGCCTGCCGGCGCTACCGGCTGCCGGCGACGCTGCCCTACTTCCTGCCCCTTCCCCTGGGCATCGGCACCCTGGGCGCGTTCATCCGCATTCGCACCCCGATCCGCACCAAGCGGGAGCTCTTCGACGTCGGGGTGGCGGGGCCGATCGCGGGGTTCGTCGCCCTGATTCCGTTCCTGGTGCTGGGGGTCCTCTGGTCGGACAAGATTTCCGCAGCGGAGATCCCGCCCGGGGTCCAGGGGGTCCTGCTGGTGCCGGGCCATAGCCTGGCCCTGGGCGGGCTGGCCCGGCTGATCCACGGCCAGCTCGGCGACCAGCAGGTGCTCCAGCTCCACCCGTTCGCCCTGGCAGCCTGGTTCGGGCTCCTGGCCACCTCGCTCAACCTGATTCCGCTGGGGCAACTGGACGGCGGGCACATCCTCTACGCGGCGCTCGGACGGACCCAGCGGACGATCGCCCCGCTGCTCTGGGCGTGCCTGGTGGCCGTCGCCTTCCTGGTCTGGCCCGGCTGGGGCCTGTGGTGTGTCGTGACCCTGGTCATGGGTCTCCGGCACCCGCCGGTCTACGACGAAGCGGTGCAACTGGACCCGGTGCGCCGGCGCATCGCCTGGGCGGCGCTGGTGATCTTCCTGCTGTCGTTCATGCCGCTGCCGATCGACCAGGTCCTGATCCAGCCGGCCTCTCCGATCCAGCCGGCCGGGCCGAACGACGCGATCCCGACCGTTCAGGCCGCCGCCCCGGCGCCTCCGGCCTACCCGACGACCTAGACATCTACAAGGACCGGCTTGGTGACCACTGAGTCAAGTTTGGTCGATCCATCGGTTTCGCCGCTCCGATCGACCTGGATGATCCTCTGGATCGCCCCTCCAAACCCCCCGTCCCCCTTCCTCCCCTCGCGGGGAGGCAGAGGGCGCCACCGCCCGGAACTTGCGTCGATTGCGCGTTGATGCCCTGGTCGGTTTGAGGCGACGCTTCACTGGGAGTCTGCGTCGAAGACGAACGTGACCGGCCCGTCGTTGACCAGGGCCACCGCCATCTCCGCGCCGAAGACTCCGGTTTGCACGAGGTGCCCGACGGAGCGCAACGCATCGACCAGGGCCTCGACCAGCGGCTCCGCGACCTCCGGCCGGGCGGCACCATCGAACGACGGCCGGCGGCCCCGATCGAGCGAGCCGGCGAGGGTGAACTGGGAGACGACCAGAAACTGGGCCCCGACGGCGGCGGGACCCAGGTTCATCCGGCCCGCGTCGTCCTCGAAGATCCGCAGATGGGCCAGCTTGTCGGCGGTCGCCGCGACCTGCGCCGGCCCGTCCCCGGTCTCCACGCCGACCAGGACCAGCAAACCCCGCCCGATTCGCGCCACCTCGGCACCGTCGACCGACACCGACGCCGAGGTGACCCTCTGCAAGACGCAGCGCATGAATTCCGTCCTCTCCAGTGAGCACGACCGCCCGGACCCGCCGCCCGGCGGCCGGCCCGAGCCTACCGCGGCGCGGCCGGGGTTTCAGGGAGTGATCGGCGCCTGATCTCCTGTGCTGTCCCTGTGATACCGTCCGTTTTCACTAGAGAATCGATCCCCAAGAGAGGCATCCATGGTCAACAAGGTCTTCCTGCTCGGCAACCTGGGCCGAGATCCAGAAGTTCGTTCCACCACCTCCGGTCAGCCGGTCGCCAATTTCCCCATCGCCACCTCCCGCAAGTGGCGGGATCGCAGCGGCCAGCTCCAGGAGCAGACCGAGTGGCACAACATCGTCTGCTTCGGCCGCCAGGCGGAGGTCGCCGGCCAGTACCTGACGAAGGGCAAGCAGGTCTTCGTCGAGGGGCGGATCCAGACCAGTAGCTGGGAGGACCGCAACACCGGCGAGAAGCGCTACCGCACCGAGATCATCTGCGACAACTTCCAGATGCTCGGTGGCCCGGGCGGCGGCAACCGCGGCGGTGGTGGTGGCGGCGGCTACCCGAGCTACGACGGCCCCGAGTACGGTGGCGAGCCGAGCGGCGGCGCAGGCGGCGCAGGCGGCGACGAGGACGACGACATCCCCTTCTGAGACCACATTCCCTTTGGAGAGGCGATCATGACGCACCGGGTCCACAACTTCGGCGCCGGGCCCGCCGCCCTGCCGCTCGCCGTGCTACAGCAGGCGCGCGAGGAGCTGCTCGACTTCCGCGGCTCCGGCATGTCCATCCTCGAATCGAGCCACCGTGGCAAGGCCTACAGCGCGGTGCACCGGGAGACCTCCTCCGCCCTCGGCGAGCTGCTCGGCCTCGCGCCGGGTGATGCCGCGAGCCATAAGATCCTCTACATGGGCGGCGGCGCCAGGACCCAGTTCGGTCTGGTGCCCATGAACCTGATGCCCTCTGGCGGCCGGGCGGCCTACGTCGTCACCGGGCGGTGGGCCGAGATGGCTGCCGGCGAAGGGGCCAAGCGCGGCGAAGCGCGGATCGCCTGGACGAGCGCCGACAGCGGCTTCGACCGGGTCCCCGAACCCGGCTCCGTGCACTGCACCCCGGAAGACGCCTACCTCCACTACACGAGCAACAACACCGTCGTCGGCACCCAGCTCCGCGAGCCGCCCGACAGCGGCGACGTGCCCCTGATCTCTGACATGTCGTCCGACCTGCTCAGCCAGCCCCTGGCGCTCGACCGGTACGGGCTGATCTACGCCGGCGCCCAGAAGAACCTGGGTCCGGCCGGGGTGACCATCGTGCTGGTCCGGAACGACCTGCTGGAGCGCTCTCCCGACGACCTGCCGGACACGCTCACCTACTCCAAGATGGCGGCCAAGGACTCTCTGCTCAACACGCCGCCGGTGTTCGCCATCTACCTGGTCGGCCTGGTGGCGCGCTGGCTGCTCGACCAGGGCGGACTGGCGGCGGCGGCGGCGCGCAGCGAGGCCAAGGCGCACCTCCTCTACGGCGCGATCGACGGGTCGGGCGGGTTCTACCGCGGCCACGCCGTGCCGGCCTCCCGGTCGTGGATGAACGTCACCTTCCGGCTACCGGACGAAGCGCTCGAAGCGCGGTTCGTCGAAGAGGCTGCCGCGGCGGACCTGGTGGGGCTCAAGGGGCACCGCTCGGTCGGCGGCATCCGCGCGTCGATCTACAACGCGGTCGCGCTCGAGTCGGTGGAACGGCTGGTCCAGTTCATGGAGGAGTTTCGGAGCCGCCACGGCTGATCGCTCCTACGCGACCAACCCGACCGCCGAACCGACTCCACCCTGGGACGATGCGCGAGCAGACTCTGAGCAACGTCCCGCTGTTCGAGGGCCTGGCCCCGGACGAGCTCTCCCTCCTGGCGGCCGAATGCTCCGAGCGGCGCATCGCCGCCGGGGAGCGGATCTTCCGCGAGGGCGAGCCCGCGGACGGCCTGTACGTGGTCGAGACCGGCGCCGTGAGCATCATCCGCGACACGGTCGGCGAGCCGGTGCAACGCCTGGCCCGCCTCGGTCCCGGCGGCTACTTCGGCGAGATGGGTCTGCTCGACAACGGCACCCGCTCGGCCACCGCGATCGCCTCCGAGGCCAGCACCCTCGTCCACGTGCGCAAGGAGCACCTGATCGGCCTGCTCCAGCAGCGTCCGCTCCTCGCCGTCAAGCTGCGCGCGGCGATCATCCGCCGCCACGGCCACAACGTCGCCTCCGCGGTCGAGCTATCCGGCCGCCGGGAGGTCCGCACCCGGATCGACACCCAGGTCGATCTGGAGCTGCCGGACGGAGAGGTGCTGTCGGTGGTGGTCGAGAACCTCTCCCCCGGTGGCGCCTGCTTCCGCGGGTTGCCCCGGACCTGGACACCCGGACGCTCGGTGAGGTTCGCGCTCCGCCTGCCGGAAGGCGAGCCGCCGCTGGCCCTGGAGGGCAGCGTGGCCTGGACCGCCGCCCGCGGCACCGGCATCGCGTTCCACCACCGCGACCCCCGGACCAGCCAGGAGGCGATCCGCCGAGCGATTCGCCTGCTCCTCGGGAGGTGACGTCATCGCGCCTCTGACAGACGTCGTGGACGAGCTCGTCCGCGCGGTCGAGCCGCTCTCGTTCGGCGCACCGGTCACCCATGTCTACGACCCGCTGGTGTACGCCCGGGCTCCTCACCAGCGCTACCTGGAGCGGTTCGGTGACGGTCCGAAGCAGGTCCTGCTCCTGGGCATGAACCCAGGCCCCTGGGGCATGGCGCAGACCGGGGTCCCGTTCGGTGAGATCGGCCTGGTACGCGGCTGGCTGGGGATCGAGGAGCCGGTCGACGCGCCCCCGTCGGAGCATCCCAAGCGTCCGATCGAGGGCTTCTCCTGTGGCCGCAGCGAGGTCAGCGGCCGGCGCCTCTGGGGCTGGGCGAAGAACCGGTTCGGCACGCCGGAACGGTTCTTCGAGCGCTTCTTCGTCTGGAACTACTGCCCGCTGGTCTTCATGGAGGAGAGCGGCCGAAACCGGACCCCGGACAAGCTCCCCGCGGCCGAGCGCGAGCTTCTCTTCGCCGCCTGCGATACGGCGCTCCGGCGCGCCGTCCGAACCCTCCAGCCGGCCTGGGTGATCGGCGTCGGCAAGTTCGCCCAGGGCCGGGCGGAGGAGGCACTGGGCGGGACGAACCAGCCGGCGATCGGCGGCATGCTCCACCCGAGCCCCGCGAGCCCCCTGGCCAACCGCGGCTGGGCCGAGCAGGCCGAGCGCCAGCTCCAGGCGCTGGGCATCGAGCTTCCGGACGGGCCTTGAGCCGCCGCCGCGGACCTGCGACGGGCGGCCCGGTGTGCGACAATAGCCGGCCCCAGAGCACCCATTGACTCCCCTGGAGGAAACGTTGACACGCATCGGCATCTACGGTTGGGGACTGGTCGCCCCCCGCTCCCCCGACATCGACACCTTCGCCGAGAACCTCGAAATCGGGGGGAGCTGGCTGGAGCCTTTCAACGGGTTCGGTCCCGACACCTTCCTGGTCGGCAAGCCGAGCTTCTCCTTCGAGACCTACCGGCCGTGGATCGACGAGCGGTTTCCCCCGAACCGCTATCCCCAGCTCGCCGAGAAGATGGACCCGATGATCCACTTCGCCATCGGTGCGTTCATCCAGGCCCTCGGGCAGAACCCGGGGATCGAGCAGGAGCTCAAGCGCCTCGGCACGGCGGCCCACGTCTACGTCGGCACCGGTCTCGGCGCCCTGCCCACCCTCTACGAGGAGAGCGTCCGCCTGCACCGCTCTCAGCGCCGTTGGGACCGCTTCTGGTCCGATCCGAGCCGCAACAGCCCGTTCACTGAGTACCTGGCGCTCGACGAGCCACGACAGATCGAGCGCGAGCAGGAGCTGGGCGCGCCCCCCCATCCCGACCGGGTGGAAGAGGAGGACCGAGAGGTCGCCGAAGAGGCCTGGTACCACTACTGGGCCGGACGCTCCGAGGCCCTGGCGCAGTACCTCGAGGAGCTGGCCGAGGTGGAGGGCTTCACGGTCGAGGGCTCCGTCCAGAGCTCCAAGATGGCGGTGATGAAAGAAAAGCGCCGGCGGCTGGCCCGGCTGCAACAGAAGTGGCAGGCGCCCGAGCCGCCGTGGCGGGCGGTCTCGGCCAACGTGGTGTGGAACATCGCCAACATCGCCGCCGCCCAGATCTCGATGCTCGGCCAGATCACCGGCACGGTCTTCGCGCCGGTCGCCGCCTGCTCCACCTTCGGCGTCGGCCTCAAGCTGGCCATGGACGCGATCCGCTCCGGGCAAGCGAAGGCGGTGGTCGTCGGCGCCTCCGATCCGCCGCCCCACCCCTTGGTGGTCGGAGGCTTCTACAGCGCGCGGGTGATCTCGGCGGACGGCCAGGTCTCGAAGCCGCTGTCGGAGCTTCGCGGCACCCACGTGGCCGGGGGGTCGGTGGTCTGGATCCTCGGCGAGGTCGAGCACATGGCGGCATGCGGGTTCGAGCCGCTGGGCATGGAGCCCCTCGCCGTCGGGGTCACCTCGGACGCCGACCACATCATCACGCCGTCCGTCGATGGACCGACGGCCGCCATCCACCGCGCTCTCGAAGACTCCGGCATCGACCCGATGAGCCTCGGCACCTGGGATCTCCACGCCACCGCCACTCCGGGCGACTACACGGAAGTGGAGACGCTCAAGGGGGCGATCCCCAGCCCGGTGATGGTCACCGCCCGCAAAGGCATCCACGGGCACGGCATGTCCGCCGCCGGTGGCTGGGAGCTGACCGCGCAGTATCTGGGCTACCAGCGGGGTCATCTGTTCGCCACGCCGCTGGCGAAGGACGAGCTCAACCCGGAGATCGAAAGGCTCCATGAGCGGTTCGTGTATGACCACGAATGTCCCGCGCCCCACGCGCCGGCCGGCAAGCTGAGCATGGGCGTCGGCGGGGTCAACGCCTGCATCATCAGTCGGCCCTGGCGCTGACGGATCGGTAAGATGGCGCCGATGACGACGTCCGATCGCGCCACCGACCTGTTCCTGAGCCTGACCCCCGACCGCGTTCTCGAGGCGGTCGAGGCGGCCGGGCTAGAGACCAACCCCGTCTGCTATCCCCTCAACGCGTACGAGAACCGGGTCTACGAGATCGAGCTCTCGGACCACAGCCGGGTGATCGCCAAGTTCTACCGGCCGACCCGTTGGAGCCGTGAGCAGATCCTCGAGGAGCACCGCCTGCTCGATCAGCTCGCCGCCGAGGAGATCCCGGTCTGTACCTTCCGCCGCTTCCCGGACGGCGACACCCTACACACCGCCCACGGCATCCACTACGGCGTCTCCGACCGCCGGGGCGGCAGGGCACCGGACGAGATCGACCGGGAGCTGGCCCCGCGGGTGGGCATGCTCGCCGCGCGGATCCACGCCGTCGGCGCCCGCGAGCCGGCGCCCCAGCGGCCGGCGCTGTCCTCCGAGTACTTCGTCCACCGCAACCTCGAATGGATGGACGCGCACGGCAGCATCCCTACCCACATCGCCCCGCGCTACACCGAGGTCGCCCGGGAGATCGCGGCGCTCTACGACTCCCTGTGCGCCCGCAACGGCGGGGTCGCAACCCACCGCATCCACGGAGACCTCCACGTCTCGAACCTGCTGGTGCGCGATGGCGTCCTCCGGGTGCTCGACTTCGACGACATGGTGACCGGACCCGCGGTCCAGGACCTGTGGCTCTGCCTGTCCGGCCGCGACGCCGAGACCCACCGGCTGCGGGAGGCGTTCATCGAAGGGTACGAGCGCTTCCGTCCGTTCGACCGCTCGACCCTCTGCCTGATCGAGCCGCTCCGCGGGCTGCGGATCATCAACTACAGCGCCTGGCTGGCGCGCCGCTGGCACGATCCGTTCTTCCCGCGGGCGTTTCCCCACTTCGGCACGGAAGACTACTGGCGGGGTGAGCTCACCGAGCTCGAGGAGACGTTGCGCGTCGCCCGCCGGGATGCGGCCGGTGTCTCCGACCAGCCGGAGGAGCCGGAGACCGAGCTGCTGAGCAACGCCGACTATTTCTGGGACTGGGAGGACGCGTGATCCGAGGCGCCGACCGCGTGGCAGGATTCGGCACCACCATCTTCGCCGAGATGACCGCCCTGGCGAACCGTCACCGGGCGGTCAACCTGGGCCAGGGCTTTCCGGACTTCGACGGCCCCGACTTCATCAAGGAGGCGGCGATCGAGGCGATCCGCTCGGGGCCCAACCAGTACGCCCCGACCGGCGGTCTGCCGACCCTCGCCGAGGCGATCTGCCGCCACCAGGAGCGCTTCTGGGGCCTCCGGTACACCTCGGAGGAGGTCACCGTCTACGCCGGCGCCACCGAAGCGATCTTCGCCTCCCTCCAGGCCCTCTGCGATCCCGGCGACGAGGTCATCCTGTTCGAACCGTTCTACGACTCGTACCGCGCGAGCGTGGCCATGGCAGGTGCTCGCGAGCGGGTCGTGACCCTCCACGACCGGCCGGAGACCGGCGGCTTCTCCTACGACCCGGAGGCCCTGGAGGCGGCGGTCGGCCCGCGGACGCGGCTGATCCTGCTCAACACGCCGCACAACCCGACCGGCAAGGTCTACTCGCGGGCAGAGCTCGAGCACATCGCGGAGATCTGTCGGCGCCACGACCTGCTCCTGGTAAGCGACGAGGTCTACGAGCACCTGGTCTACGAGGGGACGCACCTCTCCCCCGCGGCCATCCCGGGCCTCGAGGATCGGACGGTGGTCATCTCGTCGGCGGGCAAGACGTTCAGCCTGACCGGCTGGAAGATCGGCTGGACCTGCGCTCCGCCGGTGCTCACCAAGGCGCTCCGGTCCGCGCACCAGTTCATCACCTTCTGCAACGGCACCCCGCTCCAGCCCGCGGTGGCCGCCGGGCTCGATGCGCCGGACGAGTACTACGAGCGGTTCCTCGACGGCTACCGCCATCGCCGCGACCGGCTGTGCAGCGGTCTCGAAGCGGTCGGCTTCGGCGTCCGGCGGCCCCAGGGCACCTACTTCGTCCTGGCCGACATCCGCCCGCTCGGGTTCGATGACGACGAGGCCTTCTGCCGGATGCTCCCGGCGGAGGTGGGGGTCGCCGCCGTGCCGCCGAGCTCGTTCTACCTCCATCGCGACGCCGGCCGCCACCTGGTCCGGTTCGCCTTCTGCAAGACCGAGCCGGTCCTGGACGAGGCCGTCCACCGCCTCCACCGGCTCACGCAGGGGATCACTTCCTCTCAGGCCGAGAGCGTGCCGCGCGGCGCGCGGAAAGGGTCGCCATGAGAGTCGCAGCACTCCAGACCGACATCGTCTGGGAGAGCCCGAGTGCGAACTTCGACCGCTTGAAGCCCTGGATTCGTACCGCCGTCAGCGCCGGTACCGACCTGGTGGTGCTGCCGGAGATGTACGCATGCGGGTTCAGCATGAACACCCAGGTGGTGCGCGAACGGTTCGGCGGACCCTCGGTCGTCTTCCTGCAGGAGCAGGCCGCCGAGCACGGGCTCTGGCTCGCGGGATCGGTCCCGGAGCTGGCCGAGGAGCCCACCGCCCGGCGCGGCCGCAAGATCCGGCCTTACAACACCCTGATCCTCGCCGGGCCGGACGGCCAGATCCACCGCTATCGCAAGCTCCGTCCGTTCACCTACGCCGGCGAGAGCGAGCACTACGAGGCCGGCAACGAGACGGTGACGATCGAGATCGAGAGCCGTGCCGGCCAGCGCCTCCGGCTGAGCCTGTTCATCTGCTACGACCTACGCTTCGCCGACCTGTTCTGGGACATCGCCGAAGAGACGGACGCCTACCTGGTGGTGGCCAACTGGCCGGTGACCCGGCGACGCCACTGGGTCGATCTCCTCACCGCACGGGCGATCGAGAACCAGGCCTACGTGGTGGGGGTCAACCGGGTCGGCGAAGGCGACGGGCTGGCCTACGCCGGCGACAGCCGGATCGTCGATCCCCTCGGCGAAACGCTCGCCGCCGCGGCCGGCGGCGAGTCCATCGTGTTGGCCGACATCGACCCAGCCCGGGTCAAGCAGGTCCGGAAAGACCTGCCGTTCCTGGCCGACCGGATGCCGGGGGCGTGAGCTTGCGCACCGCGTCCAGCAGGTCGCTCGCCGGCGGGCGGACGGTGTAGTCGACGTCGATTCGCTTGTACCGCACCTTTCCGTCTGCGTCGAGGACCAGGGCCGTCGGGTCGGGCAGGATGGCCTTGGTCTGCCGGCGGTTGCGGATCCCGTAGCGGTCGATCACGGCACCGTCGGCGTCGACCAGGAAGGGGAAGGCGATGCCGTTGCCGCGGGCGAGCTCCTTCAGCCGCTCCGGCTCGTCCGCGCTCACCGCCAGGACCCGCGCGTGGAGGGATTCGAAGTCACTCAGTTGTGATTGCAGCTCGACCAGCTGCTTGCGGCAAAACGGTCACCAGGCGCCGCGAAAGAAGACCAGGACCACCGGTTGCCCGCGAAGGTCGCTCAGGGTGACCTCCCGCCCGTCGATCGACGGCAGGGTGAAGTCGGGTGCCTCGGTGCCGAGCGCCGGTCCCCGGTTCGCCCCTCCGTCGTCCGCCGTCCCGTGGTCCGTGGCCCGAGCGGCGCCACCGCCCCACGCCAGTGCCGTCAGGGTCGTTGCCACCGCGAGCGCCGCCATTCGTCGTCCCACCATGCCATCACCTCGCAGTCGTTTCCGTGATCGTTCGAGCACTTGAGCATAGCAGCCCGCGGCGGCCTCCTACCCCTCGTCGATGAGCCGGCGGAGCTGATCGTCCGCCACCATCAGCATGGCGAGGTCCAGGGACCGCGAAGAGCGCAGCTCCCGCAGCAGCTCCTCGGTCCGGCGCACCGCCCCCTGGTGCTGTCGCGCCCAGGCGTCGATCGCCTTGCGCGGCGTCTCGTTGCCCTCCGCGTTGCTCGACTCCAGCACCTGGCGGGTGAGGTCGCCCTGGTGGGCGAACAGGTCGTCGACCACCGCCCCCACCGCGGAGCGCTGCCAGCGGCCGTCGGCGGTGAGGCGGTCGGCGGCCTCGCGCAGCCAGTCGAAGCGGAAGCGATCGCCGAGGACGAAGTAGATCCGCCCCACCGCCTCGACCTTGCGGCCGGTGCCGCTGGCGATCGACCAGATGTCGCACGCCGCCGCCAGCGCCGGCATGGCGGCGATCCGACGGGCCAACGGCTCGGGCACGCTCTCCTTGAGCAGCGCGCGCTCCCGCCTGGCCAGCTCCTTCGCCTCCGTCCTCGGCAGCAGGTCGTCCAGGTTGTCGAACAGCGCACGGACCGCCGGCCGGAGCTCGTCGGTGCACGGGCTGATGTCGAGGGGTGCCTCGGTGTGGCGCAGGAACCAGAGGGTGACCCGCTCGACCACGCGCCCGGCGGCCACCATCATGCGCAGCTGGACCTCCGCCGGCACCTGGTAGTCGAGCTGCTCGATCGCGCTCCACAGGGACCGCAGGTCGAACGCCTCGCGGGTCACCGTGTAGGCCCGCGCCACGTCCGCCGCCTCGGTGCCGCTCTGGGCGGTCATCTCGGTGACGAAGGTGGGGCCGACCCGGTTGACCATGCTGTTGGTGATGTAGGTGGCGATGATCTCGCGCCGCAGGCGGTGGTCCTCGATCGCCTCCCGGTAGCGCTCCTGGAGCGGTTGCGGGAAGTAAAACAGCAGGTCCTTGGCGAGCAGCGGGTCGTCGAGCAGGCTGGACTCGAGGATGCTGCCGTAGAGCGAGATCTTGCTGTAGGCCAGGAGGACCGCCAGCTCGGGCCGGGTCAGGCCGATGCCGGTCGACTGGCGTTCCGCCAGCTCTTCGTCGTCCGGCAGCGTCTCGAGCTTGCGGTCCAGCTTGCCGGCCCGCTCGAGCTGGCGCATCATTCGCTGCTGGGCGTCGAGGAGCGCCGGCCCCTGGGCCTCGGTGATCGAGAGCGCCTGGGTCTGCAGGTAGTTGTCGCGCAGCACCAGGCCGGCCACCTCCGTCGTCATCTCCTGGAGCAGCCGGTTGCGGGCGTCCAGGTCCATGCCGCCGGCGGCCATCACCCGCCCGAGCAGGATCTTGATGTTGACCTCGTGGTCGGACGTGTCGACCCCGGCCGAGTTGTCGATGGCGTCGGTGTTGATCTTGCCGGAACCGCCCGAGCGCAGGGCGAACTCGATCCGCCCCCGCTGGGTGATCCCCAGGTTGGCGCCCTCACCCAGCACCCGGCAGCGGAGCGCCGAAGCATCCACCCGCACGGCGTCGTTGGCCCGGTCCCCCGCCTGGCCGTTGGTCTCCTGGGACGCCTTGACGAAGGTGCCGATGCCACCGAACCAGAGCAGGTCGACCTTGGCGGTGAGCAGGGCCTGGATCAGCCGGTTGGGCGGCACCGCCTCCTCGCGGATGCCGAAGAGCGACCGGATCTGCGGCGTCAGGGTGATCGACTTGGCGTTGCGGTCGAACACACCGCCGCCGTCCGAGATCCGCGCCGGGTCGTAGTCCGTCCAGCTCGACCGGGGCAGGGCGAACAGCCGCTTGCGCTCCTCGAACGACAGCGCCGGGTCCGGGTCGGGGTCGACGAAGATGTGCAGGTGGTTGAAGGCGCCGACCAGCTTGGTGTGCTCGGAGAGGAGCATGCCGTTGCCGAACACGTCGCCCGACATGTCGCCGACGCCGACGACCGTGAAGTCCTCGTTGCGGATGTCGTGGCCGAACTCCCGGAAGTGGCGCTCGACCGCCACCCACGCGCCGCGGGCGGTGATCCCCATCTCCTTGTGGTCGTAGCCGGCGGAGCCGCCGGAGGCGAACGCGTCCCCCAGCCAGAAGCCGTACTCGGCGGCGATCCGGTTGGCGATGTCCGAGAACGAGGCGGTGCCCTTGTCCGCGGCCACGACCAGGTACGGATCGTCATCGCCGTCGCGGCGGACGACCCGCTCCGGCGGCACGATCTTGCCGTCGACCAGGTTGTCGGTCAGGTCGAGCAGACCGCGGATCATCGTCTCGTAGCAGGCGATCCCCTCGCGGAGCTGGGCCTCCCGGTCGCCGCCGACGGGCGGCTGCTTGACCACGAAGCCCCCCTTGGCGCCGACCGGGACGATCACCGCGTTCTTGACCATCTGCGCCTTCATCAGGCCGAGAATCTCCGTGCGGAAGTCCTCCCGCCGGTCCGACCAGCGCACCCCGCCGCGGGCGACCTTGCCGCCACGCAGGTGAACCGCCTCGGTGCGCGGCGAGTAGACGAAGATCTCGTACAGCGGGCGGGGCTGGGGCAGGACCTTGACCTCGGTCGACGCCACCTTGAACGACAGATAGGGCTTGCGCTCCCCCGCCTTGGTGCGCTGGTAGTGGTTGGTGCGCACCGTGTGGTCGATCAGGCTGAGGAAGCGGCGCAGGATCCGGTCCTCGTCCAGGCTCCGGACCTCGGCCAGGGCCGCCTGGGTCCGCTGCTCGACCTCGTCCTGGCGCTCGCTGGCCGTCTCCGGGTCCTGGTCGGGGTCGAAGCGGACCTCGAACAGGTCGACCAGCAGCCGCGCCAGCCGCGGGTTGGCGACCAGTGTGTCCTGCATGTAGCGCTGGCTGAACGCGGAGCGGGCCTGGCGCAGGAACTTGGCGTACGCCCGGAGGATCACCACCTCGTGCCAGGCCAGGCCGGCGCGCACCACCAGACGGTTGAAGCCGTCGCTCTCGACGGCGCCGGTCCAGGTGCGATGGAACGCTTCCGGGAAGATCTGCTCGAGCTCGTCCAGGCTCACCGCCAGGCCGTCCCGCGCCTCGAGGCCGAAGTCGTGGATCCAGACGCTGGCCGGCGCCTCGGCCGGCGTCACCTCGAACGGGATCTCCGAGCCCACGCGCACGCCCATGTTCTCGAGCAGGGGCAGGACGTCGGAGAGGGGCACCGGGGCGCCGGCGTGGTAGATCTTGAACCGGAACTCGTGGTCCGCCGAGCCGGGGGCCTTGTAGAGGTGCATGCCGAGACCGCCGCCGTCGAGCACCGCCTCGACCTCGCGGATGTCGAAGACCGCGTCCTCGATCGTGAACCGCTCCCGGTAGAAGGTCGGGAAGGCATCCCGGTAGCGCTTGAACAGCCGCACCCGGCGCTCCACCTCCCGCCCGCTCATCATCGCCTCGTAGAGATGGTCGCCCCAGGTGCGCGCCGCCTCCGCCAGCTCGGTCTCGATCTGCTTGACGTCGTAGGCCGGCAACTGCCCCGGCTCGGTCTGCACGATGTAGTGGAGCCGCGCCAGGGGCGAGTCGGTGACCTGGGTGTAGTAGGACGTCACCTTGCCCGCGAACGCCTGTTCGAGGATCGCCTCCACCTGCAACCGGAGCTCCGTGTTGAAGCGGTCGCGCGGCACGTAGACGAGGCACGAGACGAAGCGCTCGAACGGGTCCCGCCGGACGAACAGGGCGATCCGCTGGCGCTCCTGGAGCTGCAAGATGCCGAGGCTGATCTCGAACAGGCGGCGCTCGGTAATCTGGAACAGCTCGTCCCGGGGGAAGGTCTCCAGGATGTGGAGCAGCGCCTTGCCGTCGTGGCTGTCCGGGCGGAAGCCGGCGCGCTCGAGGGTCCGCTCCACCTTCTTCTGGAGCAGCGGAATCTTGCGTGCCTGCCGGTTGTAGGCCACCGAGGTGAACAGCCCCAGGAACCGCCGTTCGCCGATGACCACGCCGTCGTCGTCGAAGCGCTTGACCCCGACGTAATCCATGTGCGCCGGCCGGTGGACGGTGGCCCGCGGGTTGGCCTTGGTGACGAACAGCAGCTTCGGCGAGCGGGCGAAGTCGGCCATCTTCTCGGTCAACGGCCGCAGGCGGTGGGAGGCCTCGCTCTCCCGCACCCGGAAGATGCCCAGGCTCGATCCATCGACCAGCTTGAGGAAGCTCTTGCCGTCCTCCTCCTCGAGATCCATCTCCCGGTAGCCGAGGAAGGTGAAGTGGTCGTCGTCCAGCCAGCGCAGGAAGCGCCGGCACTCCTCCAGCTCCTCCGCGTCCACCGGCGGCGGGATCTCCTCCCAGCCGTCGATGATCTCGGCGACCTTGTCGCGCATCGCCCGCCAGTCGGTGACCGCGGCGCGCACGTCCTCGAGCACCTGCTCGAGCTCCCCCCGGGTCGCCTCCATCTCCTCCGGATCGAAGATCCGCTCCACCTCGACCTGCACGTACGACTCGGGCGTGAGCCCCCGCTCGGCGGCGGCGTCCAGGGCCAGCTCACGGCGCACGGCGTGGTCGTCCCGGCGCACCCCGACGACCGGGTGCAGGACGAGCTGGACCGCGTGGTCCCGGCCGTTGAGAGCGGCCGTGGTGGAGTCGACCAGGAACCGCATGTCGTCGTTGACGGTCTCGACGACCGTGTACGGCGAGTCCCATCCGTCCCGCTCCCGGGTCGGGTTGTAGACCCGGATCTTGGGGCTCTCCGGCGGACGCTCGCGGCCGAAGCGCCACAGCGCCAGGGCGGCGCCCACGAGGTCCTCCTTCTCGCGGACCATGATGTCGTCCGGGGCGATGGTCTCGTAGCACTCCCGGACGAACCGTTCAGCGGACTCGGGGCCGTCCTCCTCGGTGGCCTCTCCGGAAGCGGCCACCCGGTCACGGGCGATGGAGGCGAGCTCTCCGACGAGCTCCGCCTTGGCGATCTCAGCGGTCGACGATGGCATCCAGATTCCCTCCGGGCTCCGCGGCGTCAGTGCCCGGGCCTCTGCAGGGGCCTAGGCTAGCGCATCCCCGGGGGGCTTTGGCACCCCCCGGAGAGCTTGCGCGGGTGCCGCGCTCCGGATACCCTCCGCCGAACCGATGCGCAACGGATACCCACTCGTCGAGCTCCACCGCCACCTGGATGGCAACGTCCGTCTCGAGACCGTCCTGGACATCGCCAGGAGCCGCGGCATCCCGCTGCCGGCGGACGATCCCGAGACCCTCCGGCCCTACGTTCAGATCACCGAGCCGGAGCCGGACCTGGTCGGCTTCCTGCGCCGCTTCGAGGTGCTCCGCCAGGTGATGGCCGACTACCAGGCGGTCCGCCGGGTGGCGCGCGAGAACGTCGAGGACGCCGCCGCCGAGGGCATCGACTACGTGGAGCTGCGATTCAGCCCCTGGTTCATGGCCGAGCCCCACGGGCTCGATCCGGCCGGCGTCGTCGAGGCGGTCTGCGACGGCGTCGCCGAAGCGCTCGCGGCCGCGGACGAAGCGGCGCGCATCGCCCGCGGCCTGCCGCCCCGGGTACGGCTGATCGGCATCATCTCGCGCAATTTCGGCCAGGAGATCGGCCACGTGGAGCTCGAGGCCGCCCTGGCCGGCAAGGATCGCGGCGTGGTGGCGCTCGACCTGGCCGGCGACGAGGCCAACTGGCCCGGCGGGCTGTTCGTCGAGCACTTCCGCCTGGCCCGGGAAGCCGGTCTCCACACCATCGCCCACGCGGGCGAGGCCGACGGCCCCGAGAGCGTCCGGCAGGCGGTGCTCGATCTCGAGGCGGAACGGATCGGCCACGGCATCCGGGCGATCGAGGACGAGACCGTCCTGGAGCTCTTGGACGAACGGCGCATCCCACTCGAGGTCTGCCCGACCAGCAACCTCCAGACCAGCACGGTCGCCCGCTGGAGCGACCACCCGCTCCCCCGGTTCCTGGAACGGGGCTTGGCGGTGACGATCAACACCGACGATCCGTCGATCAGCGGCATCGATCTGGCCCACGAGTTCCGCCTGGCAGAGGACGCGCTCGGGCTCACCGAAGAGGCCCTGCGCCGTTGCCAGGAGAACGCCCTCGCCGCGGCTTTCCTCAGCGACGGCGAGCGGCGGGCGCTGCTCTCCGAACCCGCCCCTTGACGAGACCGCCACGGGCGGGGAGACTGGATTCGGCCGCTCGGAGCCGCCGAATCCACGATTCCACATCCCGATCCCGGAGGTCGCCATGTCCGGACACCGCCTCGCTCCCGTAGCCCTCGCTCTGCTCACCACCCTGGTCGCCGCCGCCGGCGCCTGGCTCATCGCCTGCGGCCCGTCGGAGGACACGTCGGTCCAACGGTCGGTCGACCCGGACGCGGCGTGGCGCTTCCCCATCCGTAAAGGCCTCCGGGTCGGCTTCATCGACGGCACCGGCAAGCTGGTCATCGAGCCCCAGTACGTCAGCGCCGGGCCGATGGCCGAGGGCCTGATCCCGGTCGGCCAGGGCAAGGTGTGGGGCTTCATCGATCCGGCCGGTTCCTGGGTCATCGAGCCCCAGTACGAGGACGCCGGCAAGTTCACCGACGGGCTGGCTCCGGTGTCGGTGGGCGGGCTGGGCGGCTATGTGAGCCCCGGCGGCAAGATGGTCGTCGCTCCCGCCTACGGCGCGGTCCGGCCGTTCTCCCAGGGGCGCGCACCGGTGCAGAAGCTCGGTCAATGGGGCTTCATCGACACGACCGGCAAGGTCGTCATCAAGCCGGACTACGCGGAGGTGAGAGGCTTCTCCGAAGATCTGGCGGCGGTCCGCCGGGACACCCTCTGGGGCTACATCGACCGCTCCGGGCGGAGCGTCATCGAACCGAAGTGGACCGACGCCTACGCCTTCTCCGAAGGGCTCGCCGTCATCCGCGGGGACGACGGCGCGTTCGGCGTCATCGACCCCACCGGCAAGGTGGTCGTCGAGCCGACCCTCTACGGTGCCAAGAGCTACTCCGAGGGTCTTGCGCCGATCCGCGTCGGCGTCAAGTGGGGCTTCATGGACCGGGAGGGCAAGGTGGTCCTCGAAGCGGAGTTCGACGACGCCCGTTCCTTCCACGACGGCCGCGCCGCCGTCCTCGTCCACGACCGCGGCTGGGGGTTCATCGACAAGCAGGGCATGGTGGTGATCCAGCCCGACTACGACAAGGTCGAAGACTTCGACCACGGACTGGCCCTGGTGACGACCGCCGACGGTTGGGGCTACGTGGACACCGCCGGCAAGACCGTCTGGTCGCCGACCAAGTAGGGATCAGATGCCGGCGTCGAGGCGGGGCGGCTCGGCGTGGTACCACTCGAGGAGCTCCCGCCGCGCCCGCTCGACCAGGGGGCTCTGGTTGTCCATGTAGCACCGGAGCCGCGTCTCGAGCAGGGGGCCGCGCCACGGAACGTACGGCTCCAGCGCGGCGAACCCCTCGACGCAGTGCTTGCGGAACCCGGCCTGCTGCGCCAGCCCGAGGCGGGCCAGGCGCCGCGGCATCTCGGCCACGCCCGCCGCGAACGGCTGGGCGGTCGCACGGAACAGGCGCTCGGCGAGCACCGGATCCTGCGCCCCCACCCGGGTCATCAGGCGGAAGGTGCGCTGCTCGATCTCCTCGTGCAGCCAGGGGTGGCTCCGAAGGCGCTCGAGGAACGCCTCCAGGTGGCTGGCGGCGTCGCTCCACTCGCCGCGCTCGGCCCGGTAGAGCGCGCGCACCGCCTCCGCCTCGGTCGGTAGCACCCTCGCCAGACGCTCCGCCGCCTCGGGCGTCGCCGGATCCCCGGCGGCGGCCAGCGACTCCGCCACCAGCAGGAGGTCGGCCGGGTAGTGGGCCGGCGCATCCTGGCGGCTCCAGGCCGCCCGCGCCCCGGCCAGGTCCCCGCTCTCGTAAGCGCGCCGCGCCGCCGCGCGTGCCCGGAAGGCCGCCCCCACTCCGTCCGGTACCTCGGGCGCGTCGCCCAGAAAGACGCCGCGGGCCGAGGCGGCCTCCTCGACACGCCGCCAGATCGCCGGATCACCCGCGGTGTCACCCTCCGGCGGCTCGCCCCATGCCGGCCGATCGGCGCCCAACCGGTGGGCGAGGCCGGTGAGCTCCGAGATCTTGAACAGCCCCCGGCGCCCCAGGTTGCGCACGAAGCCGTACTCGATGACCGGGTGGTCGTCCGTGTTGATCGGCTCCCCCCTCTCGCTGGCCGCACGGGCCATCGCCTCCGCCAGGTCGGGGCCGGCCAGGAAACCGCTGTAGAACCCGGCGGCCCCTGAGACGCCCCAGACCCTCTCCAGCGCATCCCGGTACGGCTCCTCGGCCGCCCGCCGGGCCACCCGTTGCCAGTCGTGGACCAGGGGCGCACGCCCGGCCACCAGGAGCAGGTCGCGCCGGTGGGTCCGCCAGCTCTCCACCGCCGGGAAGACCGACGCGAGCGTCGCGTAGGCGGTCCGGACCACGGACGCATCCACCTCGTAGCCCTGCAGCCACTGGAGGAAGAGGCCGTCCTCGGTCAGGCGCTCGGTCGCCGCCCGATAGAACTCACGGGTGAACAGACTGGAGATCCCGGCGCGGTAGGGGTTGGAGGGCTCCGAGAAGATCACGTCGTAGCGGCGGTCCGTGGTGAGCAGGAACTCCCGGCCGTCGCCCAGGATCAGCTCCACGTTGTCCCGGTCGAGCACGTCCCGGTTGACCGGCGCACAGGCCCGGGCGACCCCGACGACCGACGGCTCCAGCTCGACCACGTCCACCCGCTCCATGCCGGGCACGTCCGCCAACCAACCGGCGGTGCTGCCGGTGCCCAGGCCGATCACCAGGGCGTGGCGTGGGTGCGGGTGGAGCATGGCCCCCACCAGCCCGCCCAGCACCTGGGTCGGCGCGTCGCCGAGCGCGCTGCCGTCGGTCTTGCCGTTGACCATGAAGGTATAGCCGGCGCCCTGGATCAGGCCGATGCTGCTCTCCCGGCCCTCGGCCTCCCAGACCAGATGGGCTCGATCGGCCCGGATCGCCGCCCGGAGATCGTTCGGCCCCCGGAAGGTCCGTTCGGCCCGCCGGCCGCCGATCCCCCCGTGGCGCCAGAAGGCACTCGGCCCCCGGGCGGCGGCCAGCACGAAGCTCACCCCGACCAAGAGGAGCACCGCCACCATCGCCGCGCGGCGCGGCGGCGCAACCAGAGTTTGGGGCCACCGGTGTCCGCGGACCACCCCGAGGGCCACCGCGGCTCCGGCCAGGATCGCGAGGCCGACCGCGGTCCACCGCCAGGTGCCCGGCGCGGTGAGCAGCGGTAGCAGCCCGAAGCCGCCCGCGATGGAACCGGCGATCGCGCCCAGCGTGTTCCAGGCGTAGGTCAGCCCCACCTCGCGGCCCAGGTGCCGGCGCCCCTCGCCGACCACCCCGACGAGCAGCGGGAACTGGTACCCGGCGACCAGCGCCGGAGGGAAGACCACCAGCACCGTCACCACCATCCATTCGAGCACCAGGCCGCCGAAGCCGGCGGCGTCCAGCCCCTGCAGCCCGAGCGCCAAGAACGCCAGCCGGTCGCCGAGGGCGAACGGCAAGATCAGAAACAGGGCCTCCGCCGCACAGGTGGCCGCGAAGCCGACCAGGGTCGGACGGCGGCGCCTGGAGCCCATGGAGTAGATCAGGCCGCCGGCTCCGATCCCGGCCAGGGCCACCGCCAGGATCATGCCGAAGGTGTACGACGTGCCGCCCAGGATGGGCGCGAGCATCCGGTACCAGACCAGCTCCATGAGGAAGAAGGCGAAACCGACCGCCGCCGCGGCGCCGAAGACGAACGGCAGGGCGACGGCCGGGCCGAACGCCGGAGGCGGAGCCGTCGCGACCTGCGGCTCATCGGACGGCTGCTCATCGGATGGCTCATGGGACCGTGGCTCGCCGGGCGCCTCGGAGGGTTGCCACGAGCGGGCCATGGCGCGGGCGATGATGGCGACCAGCAGGTTGACCAGCGCCGCGAGCCAGAGGGTGCGCCGGATTCCTTCCACCTCCAGCGCCCAGAACACGGTCGCGATCGTCCCGACCACCGCGCCGAGGGTGTTGACGGCGTAGAGCAGGCCGACCGTGCGACGGCCGGCGTCCGTCGCCTCGGTCACCGCGCGGACCGTCGCGGGCAGCGTACCGCCCATCAAGAAGGTCGGGATGCCCAGGACTGCGGCCGCGAGAAGCAGGCGGGCGCCGGTGCCCGCCGTCGCGCCGAGCGCCGCGGTGCCTCCCAGGGCGATATACGCCCGGCGCACCAGCGCGATCAAGAGCGGGCTCGCGGCCGCCGCCAGGGCGATCCCGAGCTCGAGCCGGGCGTAGAGCCCCAGCGGGTTGCGGGCGCGGTCGGCGCGGGGTCCGAGGAGCAGGCTGCCCAAGCCCAGGCCGCCCATGAAGATCGCCAGGACCGCCGCCGAAGCCGCCGTCGACGCCCCGAACACCAGGCGCAAGAGGCGCAGCCAGGCCATCTGATAGACCAGGCCGCAGAAGCCGCTGGTGAAGAGCAACAGGGCGACGCGGGTCGAGAGAGAAGACATCGTCTGAGGGCTCCGCGGGTTCGAAACCGCGGTGGAATCAGAGTCCGTTGAGGTGTCGGCGGGCGCGAGTATACCCGTCACCGCTCCGTCACAGGTCGCTGACCGGAACGCCGCCCCCCGGTCACCGTCCCGTCATGGCACTCGGCCATCGTGTGCCTCGAGGAGACGACCCGTGAGCCCTTCGACCATCGCACTCGGAGCCCTGGCCGGGGTCGCTCTCCGGACCATGTGCCGGCCCAATCACGGGACGAGTGGCGGGCCGAGCGACGGGACGAGTCGCGGAACGAAGTGGGATGCTCCGGAGATCCTCGGCTTGCCGGCGCTCCGCCGGAATCAGCTCCCCGACGCCTCGCGAGCGATCTTGCCCAGCTCCTTCCATCCGCTCGGCTTCTTCGCCTTGACTGAGGGCCACTGGACGTTCCGGCCTTCGAGGGCGCGCGCCAGGCGCTGCCAGGCCTCCTTGTTGCGCACCGGGGTGCCCGCCTTGGTGGTCCAGCCCGAGCGGCGCCACTTGGCCAGCCACTGGGTAGCACCGTTGCGCAGGTAGTCCGATCCGCTGTAGAGCGCCACGGTCAGCTCGCGAGGCAACCGCTCCAGGGTCTCGGCCGCGGCCAGCACGTCGATCTCGTTGGCGCTGGCGCCGGGAAACGCACCGCTCAGGATCTCCGCCTCGTCGCCCAGCCGCACGGCGGCCGCCCAGCCACCGGGACCGCTGCCGCCGGAGACCCGCAGCAGCACCTCCGCGTCCGCGTCCTCCGCCGGCCGCGCTCCGCGGGCGCTCCCCCGCCGCTTGCCGATCTCCCGCGTCGCCAGCTCGTCGGCCCGCTCGTTGTTGGGGTTGCCGGCGTGGCCCTTGACCCAGCGCCACTCCACGTCGTGCATCTCCTCGAGGTCCGCCAGGCGCCGCCACAGGTCCTCGTTCTGGAGGGTTCCGGTGCGCCGCCGCCAGCCGCGGGCGATCCACCCGGGCAGCCACTCGGTCACCCCCTTCTTGAGGTAGACCGAGTCCGTGTACAGACGCACCGGCGTGCCCGCTGCCACGGCCTCGAGAGCACGGATCGCCGCCGTCAGCTCCATCCGGTTGTTGGTCGAGTGGTCCTCGCCTCCGGAGAGCTCTTGCACCCTCTGCCCGGTCTGGTCCAGGATGACGGCGCCCCACCCCGCCGGTCCGGGGTTCGGATCGGCGCCACCGTCGGTGTAGACCTCGACCCGGGGGCCGGAAGAAGTAGCGGAAGACGAAGCCATGGAGATCCTTTCGGCGCAGTTGGCGGCTCGCGCCGGGCACCACCGCCCGGCGCGCGACGGCCGATTGTACCCGGCACCGCGGAGCCGCCCGAACCCGACTTGCCGACCGGGCCGGAACCCGCCGAAAAAATGGGTTTGACCCGGTGCGGATGCTGCTGTAGCATCGAAGGACATTCATCGAGACCTCGATCCGGGCGAACCGGGACGTGAGACCGATCGTGAGGTGCGGAATCGAACACCGGGAGGACAGAAAGATCGACCTTCTCGGTCGCCGGTTGCGCAAGCTGCGCAAGGAGCGCAAATGGAGCCCTGCGGATCTCGCCGAACGCAGTGGCATCGATCCCCAGGACGTGATCCGCATCGAGCGGGGTGAGGCACGGGCCGGGCTCGAAACGGTCATCCGCCTGCTCGCCGCCTTCGGAGTGGACGCGGCCGAGTTCGAGCGCATGCTCGCGTCCGAACGGTCCTCGGACCCTCCGGTCGAACGGTTTCGCAGGGATCTTTCAGGGTGAAGCACCGGACGTCGAACCGCGGGCCGAGTGCTCCGCAGGAGCCCTCGGAGAGGGCGAGCCAAGACCGGAGAGCCGAAATCATGGTTGAGGAACAAGAACAGGACGCAGCGAGCACCCGCTACGACTCCCTCAAGGACCAGGGCTTGATGGCCCTGGAGGCCGGCCGCCTGCGCCAGGCTCTGGAGCTCTTCGACCGCGCCTACGAGCTCGCCATGGCGACCGGCGACGAGAGTCTGCGCGACCTCGCCGTGTGCAACTGCGCCGCGGTCGCGATCCGGCTCGGCGAGGCCCAGGCGTTGATCCCGCGCCTGCGGGCGATGCTGATGCGCACCCGCAACCCACGGGTCTCCCTGTTCAGCGCCTACAATCTGGCCCTCGACTGCAACAAGCGCAAGCGGTTCCGCAAGGCGTTGTTCTACGCCCGGATCGCGGAGCGTTACGCCACCGAGCTCGGCGAGGAGCCGTTCCGCGCGTCCGCCCTCAACGAGGTCGGCAACGCCTTCGTCGCCCTGAACGACTTCGACTCCGCTCTGGAGGCGTACCTGCAGGCAGAGACCCTGGTCGCCGGCGAGGAGACCGGCCGCCACGCCACCTTCCTCGCCAACATCGGTTACTGCCACCTCCTCCAGGGACGGCTCGACGACGGGTTCCGCCGGGAGTTCGAGAGCCTGCGCATGGCCCGCCGGTGCGGTGCCCGGCTCGCCGAGAGCCTGCCGCGCCTCTGCCTGAGCTTCGCCCACCTGCTGGTGAACCGGCCCGGCCACGCGCTGCGCCACGCCAACGGTGCCCTCGAGCTCGCCGAAGAGCAGGGGGACCACGAAACGGTCAAGTACGCCCTGCTGCTCCTCGGCGAGGGCTACAAGAAGGGCGGTCGCACGGCGCCGGCACGCGAGTGCTTCCAGCTCCTCCAGCGGACCTTCTATCCGGACATGCCCGAGGTCCCGCCGATGCTCCTCGACGTGGACGTCTGCCGGGTGATCAACCTGCGAGCTTGATGTGATGAGTCCACTCCCCCGTCCGTTCCTCCTGGCGTTGGCCGTCGCGACCCTGGTGGCGCTGGGCTTCGGCCCGGCCCCCGCGGCCGCCGCGTCCCAGACCGTCCTCGGTGACGAGGGTGAGCTCTACTCCATCGTCCAGGGCCCGTACGGCGAGCTGTTCCCCAACGGCGCCGCCGCCCCGGCGAAGTCGCCGGTGCTGGCCATCGACACGCTCAGCGCCGACGGCAGCCACACCCGCACCCTGGTCCCCGGCACCGAAGACCCCGAAGTCGACAGCTCGCCGACGATGGTGTTCGAAGAGTCCCGGGGCACGCTCTATCTCGTCTGGGAGAGCAAGCTCAACCCGACCACTTCGCGCCTCCTCCTGGCGGGGCTGAGCAACGGCAAGTGGAACGAGGCGATCGAGATCTCCGGCGACGTGGCGCCGCTCAAGGGCGAGCCACGGGTCGTCGTGACCCGGGACCGCTACGTCAAAACGGTCGTCGACGGTGAGCCGGTCAAGGAGTCGCGCACGGTCATCCACGTGCTGTGGTGGGAGGAGAGCGACAGCGGGACCGGCGTCTACTACACGCCCGTGGTTCTCGCCAACGGTCGCTACGCCGGCTGGAACCCGGTGATCTCCCTCGACGACCTGGCCTCGGCGGACAAGTCGTCGACCAAGAGCGCCGAGGTCCCGTCGCCCCTCCTCCACGCTCCCTCGCTCGAGAAGGGGCGCGACGCGAGCTCCGTGGTCGCCGGCCTGGTCGATCCGTCCACGGGGGAGATGCTGCTGTTCGAGCTGCGCATGCTGCCCGGCGAGATCGGCGCTCTCGCCGACCGTTTCCGCGGCCAGGTGATCGAGATCGGGCGGTGCGGACCGACCGGCATCTCCAAGCTCGCCGACAAGATGCGGACAGAGATCGTGGAGACCGGTACCCGGTTCAACCGCAGTGTCATCGGGCTGTTCGCCCGCCAGGCCGCCAACGCCCTGGAGGACGACTTCGCCAAGGACCCGGACCGCGACCCGGCCGTACGCGCCGGAGATTTCCGTGGCCAGGTGATCGAGATCGGCACCGGTCTGCTCGGAGACCTCCACGGCACGCGCTACCTCCGGTCCCAGACCGTCGAGGTCGGCCCGACCGCACCGGGTCAGGGCACCGGCGATGGGGCGCCGGACGGGGTGACCCACCTGCTCCAGATCCGGCTGCTGCTGATCCTGCCGCCGCCACCGATCGGCGGCACCAACGTCCAGGTCTTCCTCTCCGAGAGCGGGGAGAACGTCCTGGTGAGCTGGGCGCAAGACGGTAAGGTCTTCTACAGTGAGAGCTCCACGGCGAACGACGGCAAGCTGGCCTGGACCGATCCACGGCCGCTCGTCGGCGCCGACGACATCCCGCCCGGGGAGATCGCCGAGATCCTGCACGACCGAATCCGCCGCCGGCCCTAGCGTGCACGGCAGGACCGCGTGACCGCGCGGTCCTGCCAAGGCGCACGACTGGGGCAGAGCCGGGCTCTGTCGTAGGGAGTGCAGCGCCGGCGGGGCGGATGGAACGGCGGACGACTACGGCAGGGATTTCCGAGACGGTCCACCAGCTCCTCGCGACAGGTCTTCCGCGCCGTGGGCTCCGGCGGCGGGCTGGACCGTGTCGACCCCCTCTCGAACCCGCCGCGAGCACCGGCAAGGTGGCGGCAAATCAATCTCTCTGTTTAGCAACTGCTGCTTATCGCACCCTGGTACTCTCCGGACTTCCCGCTGGCTTCCGCTCTCCGTCCCTCGGAAGACGGCCAAGCCCTGGACGAGGAGTCTCATGACCACGATACCGACGGCTTCCCGGCCTGCGCTTCCGCAGGGTTCCGATCCCGCGCCGGCCGGAGCCGAGATTGCCGGCGCCCGGCCTCGGCCGCTCTCCGTCGCCCAGGTGCTGGCCGCGGTTCTGGTGCTGTCGTGCCTCGCCTTCGGCCTCGGCCATCCCCTCATCGACCAGGACGAGGGGCGCAACGCCGAGGTCGGCCGAGAGATGGCGGTGAACGACGACTACGTACTGCCGACCCTCGACGGGCTGCCTTACCTGGACAAGCCGGTCCTCTTCTTCGCTGCCGAAGCGGCGATCATGGAGGTGCTCGGGCCGACCGAGGTGGCGGCCCGTCTGCCGTCGCTCCTCGCCACCTTCGCGACAGCCCTCCTGGTCGCCTGGTTCGCGGGAAGAGTCTTCGGCCCGGGCCGGAGCGCCCTGGCGGCGCTCATGTTCCTGTCGGCGCCACTCACCGTGGCGTTCTCCCGGATCGTGATCTTCGACGCGCTGCTGACCTTCTTCGTCACCGCGGCGACCCTGTGCCTGTACCTGACCCTGCCTGCCGCCCGGGGCGAGCCCGTGCCGCCCCGCTCGCGGCTCTGGGCCGTCGCCGGCTGGGCGGCCATCGGTCTCGGCATCCTCACCAAGGGCCCGGTGGCCCTCGCCCTGCCCCTCCTGGCGGTCCTGCCCGTGGCCCTGCGGCGGCGCTCCGGCCGCCGGCTGTTCACCCCCGCTGCCCTCCTCGTCTTCGCCGTCGTGATCACGCCGTGGCTCGTGGCGGTCTCTCTGCGCCGCCCCGACTTCCTGAGCTACGCCCTCCTCACCGAGACGCTGGAGCGGGTGGCCACCGGCAAGCTCCATCGCTCTGGACCGTTCTGGATCTACTTGCCGATCCTCCTGATCGGCGGCTTCCCCTGGAGCCTCGTGCCCCTCGCCCTCTTCCCTCGGCGCCGGCGCGAGCGTTGGAGTCTCACCTGGAACCCGGCCTGGACGTTCACCCTCGTCTGGGTGGGCGCCCCCCTCGTCCTCTTCACCCTGTCGAACAGCAAGCGCACCCAGTACGTCCTGCCCCTTGTGGCCCCCCTGGCTCTCCTCTCCGCCGATCTGTGGGTCCGCTCGGAGGGCGCCCGGCGCTGGCTCGCCAAGGTGGCCGGCTTGGCCTACCTGGGATTCGGGCTGGCCCTGGCCGCGGCCGTGCTCTCCGGAGCCATCCTGCCCCGCGTGAAGCCGGCGCTCCGCCCCGCCGTGACGCCAGCTTGCCTGGCGCTGGCCGCCGCGTTCCTCGCGGGCGGCGCGTTGGCCTTCGGGCTGCGCCGCCGGCCGAAGCTCCAGGCGCTGGCCCTGGCGGCGACGTTTCTGCTAGCCCCGATGGCCCTCGGGCCGGCGTTCACTGTGGTCAGCAAGCTGGACTCGACGCGCCCCCTGATCGGCACGCTCCAGCGGGCGACCGGAGCCCACGGCCGGGTCATCTTCGTGGAGACCTACGCGCCGTCGCTCACCTTCTACACCCGCCGCCCGACCCTGGTGGTGAGCCATGACGGCGCCGACCTGCGCAGCAACTACGTGCCCGGCCGCTACCGGGAGCTCCTGGGTGCGCCGGGCTCGACGCTCCGATCGCCGGCCTGGCTCGACGCGACGCTCGCGAGGTGCCCGGCGGGCGATATCTTCGCCGTCCACCCCTCGGGCCCCCTGCGCCCCCATCTCGACGCGCGCCTTCCCGTCCTGGTAGAGCACCACCACCTGGTCTTCTACGGCCCCTGTCCTGACACGAAGACCGCCGACCGCTCGGCCTCCGACGGACTCTCCGGTCCTTCCTGAACCCACCGCCCCGGCCGCGCCGGCATGGCCTTCGTGCGACGCGGCGCTGCTCCACGAGGAGGGTTTCGGGACCGCCTACCCGGGGTCGGCGCCCTTCCTGCCCATCTCGGAAGAGGTGCTCGCGACGAACGAGGTCTGCTAAGCTGGAAAGCACTCCGCGAACCCGGAGCGCCAGCGCGAGGCCGGCTCCCGCCGGGGCGCTACCACCTCGACCACCGGCGATCACCAAGTGCTCTGTTCCCGAAACCTGGAGCGGCGAATCCGGCCTGCGGGATTCTGGCTCTACGCCGCGCACCTGTTCGCGGTCGTCTCCATCGCTCTCTCCAACATCCTGCTCGGGCTGAGCGCCTTGAGCGTGCCCTGGGCCGGAGCGTCCGTGAGCTCGGCCTGGCGCCGGGCCCGGCCGCTCCTCGTCGCGGTCGCGGCGTACCTCTGCCTCTTCTTCCTGGCCTACGCCTACTCGCTCGACCACCGGGCGAGCGCCGGTGCTCTCTCCGAGCCGTTCAACTTCCTCGTCATCCCCCTGGCGCTCATCTTCGTTCGCGGCGAGACGGCCGTGCGCCGCGTGGTCGACGGGATCATCGTCATGGCGGGCCTCTCGGGCTTCTACGGCCTGGCCCAGTATGCCGATGGCTACGACCGCCTGAGCCATCGGATCCACGCCACCTTTCCCCACTACATGACCTTTTCCGGCGTGCTGCTGGTCGCCGACATGCTGCTCCTCGCCCAAGTGGCGGCCGGGCGGCTGGAGAGAGGGTGGCGCGGCGCCTGGAGATGGGCCGCCCTGGTCGGAATCAATGGCGCACTGATTTGCACGTTCACCCGCAACGCCTGGGTCGGCCTGGCGGTGGCGGGAACGCTCCTGGTGCTCCTCCGGGCACCCCGCTGGCTCCTGGCCTACCCGGTGATCGCGATCGTCTTCGTGCTGCTGGCCCCCCGGCCGATCCTCCACCGCGTTGGTTCCATCGCCAACCCCCACGATCCTTCGAACTGGGACCGGCTGTGCATGGCCCGCTCCGGGCTCGCCATGATCGAGGACCACCCCCTGGTCGGCCTGGGTCCGAACATGGTGCGGCACCTTTACCCCCAGTACCGGCTCCCGGAGGCCCTCCGCAAGGAGATACCTCATCTACACGACAGCTTTCTTCAGCTCGCCGCCGAGCGCGGCCTGTTGTCGCTAGCCGGCTACGTGGCGCTGGTCCTCGTCTCTCTCGCTGCCGCCTGGCGGCTCTGGGTTCGCGAGGGGAAGTTCGCAGGGGGTCGGGCGGATCTTCTGATCGGTGCCGTCGTGGCCGTCGTCGCCATCAACGTCGCCGGCCTGTTCGAGAACAACTGGGGAGACACCGAGGTGCAGCGCCTGGTGCTCTTCGTCCTCGCCCTGCCCTTCTGCCTGGGGCCTGCCCCCGGCGAAGGCTCGCAGATCTCCGACCCACACCGCGACTAGCGACTAGGTTGCCCCGGCGGGCAAGCCACGGTCGATTCGGGTAGAATGCCCGATTGCGCCATGGACAAGACGACGAAGACCCCAGACGACCCCTCTCGATCACGCCCGACCAGGCCGAGCCACTGGATCGCCCTGGTCGGCATTCTCGCCATCCTCGGTTGCCTCGATTTCGGGCCGGACAGCCAGTCCGCCGCCCAGAATCACGCCACGCCGCGGAAGATCGCTCCGCGGGCCGACCTGCGTCCGGATGAGCAGGCGACCATCAAGCTCTTCCGCGAAGCCTCGCCCTCCGTGGTGTTCATCACCACCCTGGAGATCCGGCGGGACTTCTTCAGCCTCGACCTGCACGAGATCCCGCGGGGCACGGGCTCCGGCTTCATCTGGGACCGCCAGGGGCACGTGATCACCAATTACCACGTGATCCAGGGGGCGAGCAGTGCCCAGGTGACCCTCGCCGACCGCACCTCCTACGACGCCGAGCTGGTCGGCGCGGCGCCGGAGAAGGACCTGGCCGTCCTGCAGATCAAGGCGCCGGCGAAGGAGCTCCAGCCGATTCCGCTGGGCCGCTCCTACGACCTGGCCGTCGGCCAGAGCGTCTACGCCATCGGCAACCCGTTCGGCTTCGACCAGACGCTCACCACCGGCGTGATCAGCGCCCTCGGCCGCGAGATCGAGTCGATGGCCCAGATCCCGATCCGCGACGTCATCCAGACCGACGCGGCGATCAACCCCGGCAACTCGGGCGGCCCCCTGCTGGACAGCTCCGGGCGCCTGATCGGGGTCAACGCGGCGATCGTCAGCCCGTCGGGCTCCTTCGCCGGCATCGGGTTCGCCATCCCGGTGGACACGGTCAACTGGGTCGTCCCCGAGCTGATCTCCAACGGCCAGCTCGTCCGACCGACTCTCGGCGTCGAGCTGGCCAACGACCAGGTCGCCCAGAGCCTCGATCTCAAGGGAGCGCTGGTGGTCCGGGTCCACCCCGGGAGCAACGCGGCCCAGGCGGGGATCCACCCGACCCGCAGGGATCGTCGGGGCCGCCTGCGCCTGGGCGACGTGATCGTCGCCCTCGATGGCCAGAAGGTCGACTCCTCGAACGATCTCTTGCTGCTGCTGGAGCGTTACAAGCCCGGGCAGACGGTCGAGCTCACCCTGAAGTACCAGGATCAGAAACGGACCGTGCGGCTCGTGCTCGGGAAGCCCCGTTAAGATACGCCCCCGAGGAGGAGGCCGTAGAGCGGCCCCGGCTGCGCCGACCCCGCGCCGTCCCGAACCCCCCGGTCCGGCGCACCACCTCTCATGCCAACGATGGAGCCCAAGCGTTCGATGATCCCCGTCGTCCTGTCCGGCGGCAGCGGCACCCGCCTCTGGCCGGTCTCGCGCGCCGCAGTTCCCAAGCAATTCTGCGATCTGTTCGGCGAGTCGCTGCTGGCGAGGACCCTCCGCCGCCTGCGCCCCCTGGGCACCCCGGGAATCGTCGGCGGGCGGGACACGGAGGTGCTCGCCCGGCGGGTTCTCCGGGACCTGGACCTGCCCACCGAGCGCGCCTGGTTCGAGCCGGTCGGCCGCAACACCGCGCCGGCGGTCGCCCTGGTCTGCCACCTGCTGCTCGAACAGGGACGGGGCGACGAGGTCGTCGGGATCTTCCCGGCCGACCACCTGGTGGAGGACGAAGCCACCTTCCTCCGCGCGGTCCGTCTCGCCATCCGCTGCGCCGGCCGGGGCCAGGTGGTGACCATCGGCGTCCGTCCGGACCGCCCCGAGACCGGCTACGGCTACATCGAGGTGGGCGACGAGGTGTTTGCCCGCGAGGAGGCAGGAGGCGCCGAGGAGCCCCTCGTCGCCTACGCGGCCCGGGGCTTCCGCGAGAAGCCGGACCACGAGACCGCCCGCACCTACGTCGACGCCGGGAGCTTCTTCTGGAACGCCGGCATGTTCGTCTTCCGGGTGGACGTGATGGCGGGCTGCTTCGGCCGGTGGATGCCCGCCACCTGGGAGCTGGTCCGCACCATCGCGCCCGACCTCTCCAACCTCGCCGCGGTCTACGACCGGATCGAACCCGAGAGCCTCGACTACGGCATCATGGAGCACCTGGAGGAGCACGTCTCGATCCCCTGCTCCATCGGCTGGAGCGACGTCGGCTCGTGGGACGAGGTGGCGCGCATCGGCCACGTGCCGGCGGCCGAGGGGAGCGCGGTCTGCTCGGTCGGCGGGGGCGGAAGCTTCGTCCTCCCCTACCGCGACCGCCTGGTCGCCCTGGTCGACGTCGACGACCTGCTGGTGGTCGACACCGCGGACGCCCTGCTGGTGGCCCGGAAGGGCTCGTCCCAGCGGGTCAAGGAGGTGGTCCAGCGGCTCGCCGCCGAGGGGCGTCCCCAGGCGACCGAGCACGTCTACGATCTCCGCCCCTGGGGACGCTTCGAAGTCCTCCGCGACACCGAGGCGTTCAAGTCCAAGGTGATCGAGGTCGACCCGGGCCAGCGACTCTCCTATCAATCCCACGAGCACCGGGCCGAGCACTGGATCATCGTCCGCGGCCGCCCGGAGGTCATCCTGGACGACGAGCCGATCCAGCTCGCTCCCGGCGACCACATCTACATTCCACAAGGCGCGAAGCACCGTATCCGCAATCCCACCGGCGAGCCGGTGACCTTCGTCGAGGTCCAGCTCGGAACCTACTTCGGCGAGGACGACATCGTGCGCTACCAAGACGACTACGACCGGACCTGACGTGACCTCTGATACCACCTCCCCCCGCGAACCCATCTTCCGTCCCACCTACCGTCTGCTCGGCTATTGCGTCGTCGTCGGCGTGCTCGGCGGCATCGCCGCCGTCGTCTTCGAGCTCTGCGTGCACGTGGCGCAGCACTACCTGATCGAGGGCATCGGCCACTTCTCGCCTCCCGAGACCGGCATCCTCGACCCAGAGGTTCAGCTGCCCCACGGCCTGGCCCTCTGGTGGCTGCCCCTGGTCACCACCCTGGGCGGCCTGATCTCCGGCTTCATCGTCTACCGCTGGGCGCCGGAAGCCGAGGGCCACGGCACGGACGCCGCCCTCGAGGCGTACCACACCCGCGGCGGCGAGGTGAACGGCCGTACCCCCGTGGTCAAGACCGTCGCCTCCGCCCTGACCATCGGCTCCGGCGGCGTGGCCGGCCGTGAGGGTCCGACGGCCCAGATCGTCGTCGGCCTCGGCGGCCTGCTGGCGAAGCTGGTCCACCTGCGGGGCCAGGAGCGCCGCATTCTGCTGCTCGCCTCCATGGCCGCCGGCCTGGCGGCGGTCTTCCAGGCGCCCCTCGGCATGGCCATCTTCGCCGTCGAGATCCTCTACTCCGGCATGGTCTTCGAGTCCGAGGCGCTGATCTACACCGTGGTCTCCGCGGTCACCGGCTACGCGGTGCGCGGCCTGATCGAGGGCGGCTGGACGCCGATCTTCGCCATCCCGGCGGGGCTTTCCTTCTCGCCGCTCGAGCTGGTCGGCTACGCAGTCCTGGGCGTGTTCGCCGGCCTGCTCGGCGCGGGTCTGCCGACGATCTTCTATTGGGTCCGCGACCAGTTCCACCGCATCCCGATCGTGCCTCACGTCAAGCCGGCCATCGGCGGGCTCCTGGTCGGCCTGATCGGCATGGCCGCGCCCCAGGTGCTCGGCACCGGCTACGGCTGGGTCGAGCTGGCCATCGCCGGCCAGCTCTCGATCGGCGTCCTCCTGGCCCTGCTCTTCGTCAAGGGTCCCGCCATGGCCCTGACCATCGGCTCCGGCGGCTCGGGCGGTGTCTTCGCGCCCACCATCACCGTCGGCGCCGGGCTGGGCGCCGTGGTCGGATGGGGCCTCACCCACGTGCTCCCGGCCGGAGCGCTGCCGACCACCGCCCCGTTCGTCCTGGTCGGCATGGCGGCGGTTTTCGCCGGCGCCGCGCGGACGCCGATCTCGACCCTGATCATGGTCGCGGAGATGACCGGCGGCTACGGCCTGATCGTGCCGGCCATGCTGGCCAACACGGTCTCCTTCGTGGTCCAGAGCCACCTGACGTCGGGCCTGCGCTACCCCACCCTCTACGAGCACCAGGTGCCGGCCCGCGAGGACTCCCCGGCCCACCGCGGCGTGTTCGTCCGCCGGGCGCTCCAGATGCTCGAGGGCGGCGAGGGCGAGTCTCTCGAATCCTCCGAGCTCACCCTGCCCCGCCTGGTCAGCCTGCTTCGGTTCGGTGAGCCGATCCCGGTGACCGACGGCGCGGGCTCCCTGGTCTCGGTCGAGATCGCGCACGGCTCGCCACTGGCCGGCGCCCCGGTGTCGACCGGCATCGGCGAGATCTCCGGCGTCACCGCGGTCGCCATCCTCCGATCGGATGAGATGGTAATCCCCCGGGGGCCAACCCAAATCGAGGAGGGTGACCAGGTAGTGCTGATCGCCACGCCGGAGGCGTACAAGTTGTTGCAGGCGAAGGCGGCGGGCGCCGCGGTCGGGGCGTAACCACCCGGGAAGGCGCTCAGCGCACCAGACCCGGTCTGGCCCGGAAGGGCTCGGTAGGGCGCCTACGGCGCCTGGCCGGCGAGGCGCAGGTCGATCGCGCCGGCCGTCACTCCCACCGTCACCGTGCCACCGCCGACCAGGCGGCCGAACAGTAGCTCGTCGGTCAGCGGGCGCTTGATCGTGCGGTCGATCACCCGGCCGAGCGGCCGCGCCCCGTAGGCCGGGTCGTAACCCTGCTCGGCCAGGAGCTGGCGCGCGGCGGGGGTCGCCCGGATCGTGACCTGGCGCTCGCCGAGCTGGCCCTCGAGCTCGCTCAGGAACTTGTCGACGATGCGGAGCATCACGGCCGGGTCGAGCGGCTGGAACGGGATGCGAGCGTCCAGCCGGTTGCGGAACTCGGGGGTGAAGACCCGCTCGAACGCCTCCCGGTCGGCCCCCTGGGTGCCGATCGGCCCGCCTGCGGCGGCGCCGGCGAACCCGAGGCGCCGGCCGGCCATCTCCCGCGCCCCCACGTTCGAGGTCATGAGCAGGATCGTGTGGCGGAAGTCCGTGACCTTGCCGTTGGTGTCGGTCAGCGTCCCGTGGTCCATCACCTGGAGCAAAATGTTGAACACGTCCGGGTGAGCCTTCTCGATCTCGTCCAGGAGGAGCACCGCGTACGGGCTCTTGGACACCGCCTCGGTGAGCAGGCCGCCACGGTCGAAGCCGACGTAACCGGGGGGAGCGCCCACCAGCCGGGACACGCTGTGGCGCTCCATGTACTCGCTCATGTCGAAGCGCAGGAGCGGCACCCCCATGCAGGAGGCGAGCTGGCGGGCGGCCTCGGTCTTGCCGACGCCGGTGGGACCGGTGAGCAAGAACGCCCCCACCGGCCGGTCCGGCGCGCCGAGGCCAGCGCGGGACATCTTGATCGCGGACACCAGCGTGCCGATCGCCTCGTCCTGGCCGAACACGGCGGCCTTGATGTCCTGTTCGAGGACTGCCAGCCGCTCCCGGTCGTCGCCCTGGACGCGCCGGGGCGGGATCTGGGCCATGGTCGCCAGGACGGACTCGATGCGCCGGACCCCGACCCGCTTGCGCCCTGCCAGGCGCGCCGCGGCACCGGCCTCGTCCAGCAGATCGATCGCCTTGTCCGGCAGGGCGCGGTCGCGCAAGTGCCGGGCTGCCAGCTCGGCCGCCGCCCGCAGCGCGGGCCGGGTGAAGGTCACGCCGTGGTGCTCCTCGTAGCGCGGCCGCAGCCCTTCGAGGATCTCGACCGTCTCCTCGACCGACGGCTCGTTGACCTCGACCTTCTGGAACCGGCGGGCCAGCGCCCGGTCGCGCTCGAAGCTCTGCCGGTACTCCTCCCAGGTGGTGGCACCGATGCAGCGGAGCACCCCGGAACGGAGCGCGGGCTTGAGCAGGTTGGACGCGTCCATGGTGCCGCTGCCGGCGGCCCCGGCGCCGACCATGGTGTGAATCTCGTCGACGAAGAGCACCGCCCGCTCCCGGTCCTTGAGCGCCTTGAGCACCGCTTTGAGGCGGTTTTCGAAGTCGCCGCGGTACCGGGTGCCGGCGACCAGAGCGCCCAGGTCCAGGCTGAAGATGGAGGCGTCCGCCAGGGGCGCGGGGACCCGGCCGGTGGCGATCCGTACCGCCAGGCCCTCGACCAGGGCGGTCTTGCCGACGCCCGAGTCGCCGACGAAGATCGGGTTGTTCTTGCGCCGGCGGGCGAGGATCTGGAGGGTGCGCTCGATCTCCCGTTCGCGCCCGACGAGCGGATCGACGAGACCGCGGCGCGCCAGCTCCGTCAGGTCCTGGGTGAAGGTGGCGAGCGGATCGCGTCCGCCCTCCTCCTCGTCTTCGTCGTCGGTGTCGTCCTCGTCCTCGAAGACGTCGTCCTCGTCGTCCAGGTCGTCCGGCTCCCAGCCCTCGTCGCCCGGGTCGCTCTCGACCGTGCCGTGGGCGAGGTAGGAGACCAGCTCCAGCCGGGTCACGCCCTCCTCTTCCAGGAAGTAGACGGCGAACGACTCCGGCTCGGCGTACATGGAGACCAGGACGTCCGGGCCGCCGACCTCGTCCTTGCCCGCCCCCTGGCGCTGGGCCACGGCGCGCGCGAGCACCCGCTGGAAGGCGAGCGTGGTCGACGGCTCGCCGCGCTCATCCTCTGGCATCCGGTCGAGCTCGTCGTCGAGGAACCGCTCGAGGCGGGAGCGGAGGCTTCCCAGGTCGGCGCCGGAGCGGCGGAGCACCCGGGCGGTCGTCTCGTCCTGGATCAGGGCGTAGAGCAGGTGCTCCAGACCGGCGTACTCGTGGCCCCGGTGGGCGGCCTCCATCAACGCCGCAGACAGAGAGATCTGCAGATCGCGCGAGAGCTTCATGCCGGGTCCACCGTACACTTGAGCGGCATACCCTGCTGGCGTGCCTCCGCCGTCACCTGGGCGACCTTCGTCTCCGCCACCTCGTAGGTGAAGATGCCGGCCACGCCCAGCCCCCGGTGGTGGATCTCGAGCATGATACGGGTGGCCTCGACCCGCGATTTGCGGAAGTAGCGCACGAGCATCTCGACGACGAACTCCATGGTGGTGAAGTCGTCGTTGTGCAGCAGGACCTTGTATAGCCGAGGACGCTGCGCCGACTTGCGCTCCCGGACGACCAGATCCTCGCACTGGTCGGAGTCCGTCGACGCGCCGGCGCCCAGCAGCGGCCTCGGCGGCGGGGCCGGGAGAGCGCGATCGGTCCCGAAACTCTTCATCGGGGCTCACTTTAAGCAAGGGACGGTCTGTTGGCAAGGGTAGAACGTGCGACCTCCGGAGTCGGCCCACCGCCACCCGCGTCTCCGCCGTCGGTCGTCGCGGCGGCACATGGTAAAGTTCCGAGCGGTCCGCCCCGGCCCGGCCCGTCCGGTTCCGGGGCGTCGTGACGTTCGGCACGGCCCGGTCGCTGACCGGTTCGCCCCGCCGGACGCCGGAGATCGCCTTCGAGCCGACCAGAACCCGCACTTCCATGACACTCCAAGAGACCGAAGGGGCCGCCGAGGCCCCCTGGACCGTCGGCGACGCGGCCGACCTCTACAACGTCGACGGCTGGAGCAACGACTACTTTTCGATCAACGAGCACGGCCACGTCGTCGTCCACCCGGCCGGCCCCGGCACGGCGACCATCGACCTCAAAGCGCTGGTCGACGAGGTCCGCGAGCGGGGCATCGTGCCGCCGCTCCTACTCCGGTTCTCCGAGATCATCGAGGCCCGGGTGGTCGAGATCAACGAGGCCTTCCAGGCGGCGATCGAGGAGTACCACTACCGGGGCGCATACCGGGGCGTCTATCCGATCAAGGTCAACCAGGACCGCTACCTGGTGGAGCGGGTCGTCGAGTACGGGCGGCCTTATCACTACGGCCTGGAGGCGGGATCGAAGCCCGAGCTCTTGGCCGTGATGGCGCTGCTCGAGGACCCGGACGCGCTGATCGTCTGCAACGGATACAAGGACGAGGAGTACGTCGAGACGGCGCTGCTGGCGTCCAAGCTCGGCCGGCGCGTCGTCCTGGTGGTCGAGAAGCTCTCGGAGCTGCCCCTGATCCGCGAGATGGCGGAAAGAACCGGCGTCGCCCCGCGCATCGGCATGCGCTCACGCCTGTCCACGCGCGGCGCCGGCCACTGGGAGGGCTCCGGCGGTGACCGGTCGAAGTTCGGGCTCTCGGCGAGCGACCTGATGACCGCCGTCGACTTCCTGCGCAAGCACGGCCTGCTCCAGCACTTCGAGCTCCTCCACTTCCACCTCGGCAGCCAGATCTCCTCGATCCGCTCGATCAAGGAGGGCATCCGCGAGGCGGCCTGGACCTACGTCAACCTGGCGGAGATGGGCGCCGGCCTGCGCTACCTTGACGTGGGCGGCGGCCTGGGGGTCGACTACGTCGGCACCCGGAGCGACGAGATCTCGTCGATGAACTACACCCTCCAGGAGTACGTCAACGACGTGGTCTACGGCGTCCAGGAGGTCTGCGACCAGCGCGACGTCGCCCACCCGACCCTGGTGAGCGAGTCCGGCCGCGCCGCCGTCGCTCACCACGCCGCGCTCGTGGTCGACGTCCTGGGCGTCACCGAGTTCGCCGTCGCTCCGGTCCCGGACCGGTTGCCGGAGGACGCGGAGCCGGCCCTGGTCAACCTGTTCGACGCCTACCGCGATGCATCTTCCGACAACCTGATCGAGGTCTACCACGACGCGCTCTCGGCCCGCGACGACAGCCGCACTCTGTTCAAGCTGGGCCACCTCTCCCTCGCCCACCGCGGCCTGGCAGAAGACCTGTTCTGGGCCGTCTGCCGCAAGCTCCGGGACCTGATGATCGAGAACGCCCGCGACGAGCTCGACGAGCCACCGGAAGAGCTCCGGACGCTCACCCACGAGCTGGCGGACACCTACTTCTGCAACTTTTCGGTCTTCCAGTCGATGCCCGATTCCTGGGCCATCGACCAGGTGTTTCCGGTGATGCCGATCCATCGCCTGACCGATCGGCCAACCCGGCGCGGCGTCCTGGCCGACATCACCTGCGACTCCGACGGCAAGATCGACCGGTTCATCGATCGGATGGAGGAAAAGCGGGTCCTGGAGCTCCACCCCTTCGACGGCTCGCCCTATTACCTCGCGGCCTTCCTGGTCGGCGCCTACCAGGAGATCCTGGGCGACCTCCACAACCTGTTCGGAGACACCAACGCGGTGACCGTCTCGATCGACCCGGAGGCCGGCCCTGGCGGCTACCGGATCGAGGAGGTCGTGGCCGGCGACACCGTGACCGATGTCCTGCGCTACGTGAGCTACAGCCGCCGCGACCTGCTCGCCCGGGTGCGGCGGTTCTCCGAGCTCGCGCTGCGCGAGGGCCGGATGACCCGGGAGGAGTCGCGCCACCTCCTCGAGATGTACGACAAGGGCCTCGCCGGATACACCTACCTCGAAAGGGACTGATGGCCCCCGACCGCCTCGTGACCGACACCGCCAGCGTCGAGACGCTGGCCCAGACCCTCCGCGACGCCGGACTGTTCGCCATCGACCTGGAGTTCGTCTCCGAGGCGCGCTACGTGCCGGAGCTCTGCCTGGTCCAGGTGGCCTGGGGAGATCCGGAGTCCCCGCAAGTGGCGGCGATCGATCCGCTCGGGGCCGACCCCCGGCCCGTGGTTGAACTGGTCGGCGACTCCGGGGTGGACGCGGTCTTCCACGCCGCCCAGGCGGACCTGGCGCTCCTGGCGCAGCGTTTCGACGTGGCGGCGCAGTCGGTCTACGACAGCCAGATCGCGGCCGCGTTCCTCGGCCTCGGCGACCAGGTGGGCTACGCCAACCTGATGGAGTCCCTGCTCGGGGTCGCCCTGGACAAGGGCGCGCAGTTCACCGACTGGTGCCGCCGGCCGCTGTCCGACGAGCAGCTTCGCTACGCCTTCGACGACGTGCGCTACCTGCTCCGGGCCTGGCCGGAGCTCCGCCGGCGCTTGGAAGAGACCGGGCGTCTGCCCTGGGTGGTCGAGGAGACGGTGTGCCTGGCCGAGAACGCGGCGACTCGCACGCCGCCCGAGGAGATGTACCGCCGGGTCAAGACCTGGGCCAGGCTCCACGGCAAGTCCCTCGGCGCCCTCCAGGCGCTGGCCGCCTGGCGGGAGCGGACCGCCCTGGCGGACAACCGCCCGCCGTCGTGGATCATCCAGGACCGCTCGATGATCGAGGTCGCCCGCCGCGCCCCGTCCAGCCCCCGCGATCTCCACGGCATCCGCGGCATCAAGGAGGGCACGGTCCACCACCACGGACGGGCGATCCTCGCCGCCGTGCGCGAGGGGCTGAGCAAACCGCCCCCCCGCGAGCCCCGCGGCCGCCCCCTGCCGGACGCGGCACGCGCCTGGTCGGTGCTCCTCTCCGGGCTGGTCAACGCCCGGGCCCGGGAGGCCGGCATCGCGCCACGGTTCGTCGGCACCCGGAGCGACGTCGAAGAGCTGGTGCGCTGGTGGGTCGAGGGCGACCGCGCCGCCGAGCCCGATCTGCCGCTCCTCCGCGGATGGCGCCGCGAGCTGGCCGGGGAGGCGCTGCTGGCCTGGCTGTCCGGCGAGACCGCCATCGAAATCGACGAGGCGTCGGACGCCGGCATCCGGCTGGCCAACGGCTGAACCGGCCGACGAGCTGACGAAAGGAACCGCGATGCCGATCTCCTCCGAAGAGTTTCGCAGCGTCCTCCGCCACTATCCCTCCGGCGTCACCCTCGTCGCGGTCAAGGCGGGGGACGAGGTCCACGGCCTGACGGTCTCGGCGTTCGCCTCGATCTCCCCCCAGCCGCCGCTCATCATGGTGATCATCGACCACCGCCACCGCGCCTACCGGCTGCTGGAGCGGGAGGGCGCCGTCTTCTCCGTCAACATCCTCCGCCACGACCAGGTCGAGCTCTCCAACCGCTTCGCCTGGGTCAAGGACGAGGACCGGTTCGCCATGGGCGACTGGCGGACGGCGTCGACCGGTGCGCCGGTGTTGGCCGACGCCCTCGCCTGGATGGACTGCACGATCCACGGCCGCTACGCGGCGGAGACCAACACGATCTACGTCGGCGAGATCCAGGCCGCCCACGTGCCGCACCCGGACGAGCCGCCGCTGCTCTACTGGAACCGGGGCTACCGCCACCTCGACCTGCGCCACGACCCGGGCGCCCCCCGTTGAGCCTCCCACCGCGGGGCAGGGTGGCAACGCCCCGCGGGACCGCACCGGATCTCCCACAATCGGGACGACCGTGATGACCGAACCGACCCCCTCCCCGACCCCCGACGCCGCTGAGCCGACGACCACGGACAACGCTCGGGTGGACCCCGACGCCGGCCGGGGCGTGCGCCTCTGGTTCCTCTATCCCTTCGAGCTCTACACCCTGGTGCTGGTAGGAGGGACGGTGCTGTTCCTCCGCTGGTAGGGCCTGCGCATCGACTGGCGGACGGTCGAGTACACGCTCTACCCCATGGTGCCCATGCTCCCCGGCGCCCTGCTCGGCGGCGTCGCCCTCCAGACGCTCTACCGGCTCGTCGCCCGCCGCTCCCTGGGCTCGCTCCTCGACTACCTGCGCCGGGTGGCGACCTGGGGCTGGATCGTCCTGTGGCTCCGCATGTGGTTCGCGGCCATGCTGATGACCTACTCCTACTTCTGGCTGAAGGTCTCCGTTCCGCTGCTCAACGAGCACCTCTGGGACCCCCAGCTCTGGACGCTCGACCGGCTGCTCCACGCGGGCCTCTCGCCGTCGATCTTCGTCACCCAGCTCTTCAAGGGGAGCTTCTTCGTCCCGCTGATCGACCGCTGGTACGGCACCTGGGTGACCACCATCTTCTACACCATGGCGTTCTTCTCGGCCGCTCCGGAGCCCCTCTTCCGCCGCCGCTTCATGGCCTCCTGCGTCTTCCTCTGGACCCTCGGCTCCTGGATCTACTTCGCCCTGCCCGCCCTCGGCCCGGTCTACACGGTGCCGGACGTCTGGGCCGACCTCCGGGGCCAGATGCCCCGCGCCCAGAGCGCCCAGCTCGCGCTGTGGGAGAACTACCAGAAGCTGATCGCCGGCCGCACCGGGATCCTCAAGCGGTTCAACCCGACCCTCGGCGTCGCCGCCATGCCCAGCCTCCACGTGGGCGGCCACTGGCTGTTCGCGCTCTGGGCCCACCGCCGCGCCCGGCCCCTGTTCGTGGTCTTTCTCGTCGCCACCCTGCTCACCTTCACCGGCTCCCTCCTCACCGGTTGGCACTACGCGGTCGACGGCTACGCCGGCATCCTGCTCGCCTGGCTGTGCTACCGCCTGGCAATTCTGGGCGAGCCGGCGGGCCGGGGCGAGCATCAGGGCGAGGGAAGCTCCGCGCGGGGGCCTGAGCAGGACAAGCCAGCCGCCGGGAAGACCGACGGCACGGCCGGCGCGACAGCCGTGGAGGCTCCCTGAGACCGCCAGGCTCAGTCGAAGTTGAGGAACAGCGGTCGCGGTGGCCTGGGTGGCCAGGGGCACGCACTGGACGTCGCCATGATCAACCGGCTCGGCCCGCGACCCGCGAGGCGCTCGATCGTGTGCTCTCCCCGCGCCAGGAACCCCTCTTTGAACGGCTGGCCGTCCACCGCGATCTGTCCGGGACCGTCGTAGCGGAACCGCTTTCCGGCCAGGGCCTCGAACCGCACCTCCTCGCCCGGTTGCAGGCGGGTCAGGCCGATCCCCAGCAAGAAGACGTTGCGGTCGTACTGGACGAAGTGGGTCTCCAGAAAGTGGCGGTCTTCGCTCCCCAGCCACGTGGTGCGATAGTTGAAGATCAGCGCCACGGTTCCGGTCCGGCGCAACTCCTCCGGGATCGGTCGCAGCCCTCCTGACCGGTAGCGGGAGAAGGTGTTGCCGGTCATCAGATAGGCGTAATGACCGTCCGGCCGGAAGTAGAGGCCGACCATGTCGAACACCGGGTCGCCCGGCTCTGTCAACCGCTGGATCAGCTGAAGCGTCTGCATCTGGTGGTCCTGGGAGCGGGTCGCCAGCTCGACCAGCCGAGGGAAGGAGAGGAAGAAGCTCACCGCGACCAGACCGACGAGAAGCCCCAGGCCGCCCGCGCGCGCCGCGGTCAGCCCGCGCGCCGCCACCAGGCGGGCCACGGCCGCCCCGGCGAGCACCGCCAGGGTCGGCAGCACCGTCACGTGAAGGTAGGGGAACGGGAACGGGTTGAGCCACAGCGACGCCACCAGGATCGCGCCCAGAAAGGCCGTGAAGCGCAGCTTCGCGCCGGCCGGCCAGGCCGGGCCCGGCGGCGTCGACCGCGCCGGCCGCGGCAGCCAGGCCCCGATGCCATAGAGCAGCCCCGCCACCGCGAGGACCGAAAACAGCATGTTGCGCCCGCCCTCGTGCTGGAGGAAGGCCCACGGACCGAAGCGGGTGGTATGGACCGCCGTGCCGACTGCCTCGGAGGCGGCGTTGAGGACGTTCAGGCGCAGGAACGCCTCCAGGTTCCCCAACCAGGCCATCACCGCGGCCGCCAGGGCCAGCGGAGCCGTCCAGACCACCATCGGCCAAACGACGAGCCCCGGTGAGCGCTCCCGGACCGCCGAGGCCAGCCACAGGCAGCCGAACGCGAAGCAGGCGAAGGCCGCCTTGTTGGTGAACAAGAACGCTGCGGAGAGGATCAGCCCCTCCAGGAGGAAGCGCCGGCGCTTCTCCAGGCCGGAGAGCTCGACCGCCAAGGCCGCCGCGATGCAGAGCGCGAGCGGCCCGTCCGGCCGGACCTCCATCCCACGTTCGATCAACGTCGAGTGGGTCAGCGCGAGCCCCGAGGCGAGGAGGCCGCCGAGCGCGTTGCTCAGCCTGAAGGCGCACCAGCCGACCAGCACGATGGTGGCCAGCAGCATGGCGGTGCTCGGGATGCGCGCCCGGTGGAAGCTCGCCACCGGGTCCGCGGGATCGACCAGCGGCTCGAGCAGCGGATAGAGCAGCGGATCGTGAGCCTGCCGGAAGTCCCGGTAGATCAGCCGGCCCGCCCGGAGCTCATACGCGGCGTGGACGTGCTCGACCTCGTCGACCTGGAACGGGCGATTCGCCGCGATCTCGATCAGGAGCGCGACCGACGCCAGGAACAGAGCACCCAGAACGGCGGCGAGGACGAGCCGGGCCCACGCGGCCGCTCCCCCACCCCTGGCCGAGGGCTCACCGGCCGTCATGGATTCGCTCGATCATGCCGCGGATCTTGTCCGGCGCGTGGTACATGGCGATGTCCAGGATACTCAGCAGGCTCGCCTCGGCGAAGTCCCGTCGCAGCGCGCTCTCGTCGATCTCCGGCACGAACCGGAGCGCGATGCCGGCCTTCCGGAACGCATCCGGCCGGTACAGCGCGCGTCCGCCGGGCAGATTCCAGTAGGTCGTCGCGCCGAGCTGCTCGCAGATCGCGAGGACCCGCTCCTGGGGGTCGTCCGGCACCACGGCCCCTTCCAGGTCGGAGGCGCGAAGCCACTCGGGGGCGAGCCCGAGCGCCGCCGCGAACCGCTCCAGCAGTGGGACGAGCAGGTCCACCAGCAGCCGGGGCCGTCGCCACAGCGGGTCGACCCACGGCAGGACCTGGTCGAACTGGGGCGCCTGGCCGTAGGTGTGGCGAAGCGTCCTCCGGAGCCGCTCCTGCCAGGGCGGATCGTAGGCGACCTCGATGGCGCGGATCGCCGTCGTCCGCGGCGCCTTGGCCACCGGCACCTGGAGCCAGCGCCAGCCCTCCTTCGCCCCGGCTTCGCGGATGCGATTCCGGTTGATCCACTCCCGGCGCACGTACTGGGCGCTGTCGAACAGCACGAACGTGTCCACGCGCCTCATCAGGGCGAAGTAGCCGAGATGGGGCAGCAGGCGCGGCTGCATCACGCAGACGCTCCGGGTCATGGTCCGGTCCCCTCCTCGCCGATCGCCTCTTCGACCAGGGCCTCACCGCCGGCCGAGCCCGCCGTGCGCAGCTCGCCGAAGAAGCGGCTGCCGTCGGCGACGAGCTCGCTGACCGCCCCGAGGCCGGACGCCAGATACCTGGTCAGCAGGTTGAGCGCCACGACCACGACCAACGTCTCGCTGCTCACCTCCAGGAGGGCACCCACCACCAGCACGGAACCCTCCACCGCCGTGATCCCGAAGAGCGACAGCGGGACCGCCCAGCCGAGGCGCGGCAGCAGGGCGACCATCGCCACCACCAGCCAGGAGCGCCCGGCGAGCTCGGGGAAGCCGACCCGGTGGGCCAGGACGATCAGCGGATAGAGCAGCAGGGAGACGGCGAACGGAGCCCCCAGGAACCGGTGCTTCATCACGAATTCCAAGCTGCGCCGGAGCAGCGAACGGGCCCAGGGAACCGTCCACAGGACGACCACCCCGGCCAGTCCCAGGACGACCGCCGTGCCGCCGAGAACCTCCCAGCTCTGCACGGACAGCCGCACCTTCGGCGTGGTCATCGCCAGCACGACCAGCAAGGGCGAGCAGGCGACCACCAGGCTCACCGTTCCGACCACCCGGTCCAGGACCACCGAGCCGGCGCCCAGCTTGCGGTCTCCGGTCCGCCGGGCGACCTTCCAGATCCGCACCGCCTCCCCGCCGACGATCGACTGGACCCAGAGGTTGGCGAACTCCGCCAGCAGGCCGACCCGCAGGAGGAACGGCACGGTCACGGCGTCGAGGCCGAGATGGTTCCGCGCCACGATCCGCCAGCGCCAGGCGGTGACGACCCGGGTGGCCAGCATCAGGAGGACGAACCCCGCCATGTTGCCGGCTCCCACGCCGCGAAACGCCAGCCGCACCTGGCCGACGTCCAGGAGATAGAAACCAGCCACCAGCAGGCCGCCCAGGACCACGACCTGTGCCACCAGCCCGAGCCAGGCCCGGCGGCGCGAGCGCGGGGCGCGGGTCTTCAAGCCGCCGCCGATCACGCCGGCCAGCCTCCTCCGAGGGACCGAGAACCACCCTGCTCGAGAGCGCCCGCGGCTACGGTACACTTCCGCTGGCCCGCGCCCCGACGAGCCAGTGAGACGGGCTTCCGGGCGTGGCGGCGGACCGGCGAATCGGGCTTCGAGAGGATGACCATCGGGCGGTCTGAGAGGGTGCGACCGGGCTGCCCTGCAAGACTCAAGGCTCGGCGCCAGTTCGAGCGACCGCATACTACAGGACGACGGCCATAGGGCGAGAGCACGTGCAGACCGAGATCCTCACAGTCATCGTCCCCTGCCTCAACGAGCAGGCCGGGGTCGGCCCGACCGTCCGGGGCATCCTGGCGCACGCCCAGAGCTTGCCGGTCGAGGTCCGGGTGCTGATGGTGGACGACGGCTCGACCGACGGAACCCGGGAACGGATGGAGGAGCTCGCGGCCGAGCACGAGGCCTGCTCCGCCCTGTTCAACGACGAGAACCTGGGGATGGGCCGGAGCGTGATCCGCGCCTATGACCAGATCCCGGCGGGCTCGTGGGTCACCGTCCTCCCCGGGGACAACGAGTTCGCCTTCGAGTCGATCGACAGCTTCCTCGCCGTCCGCGATCGGTACGACCTGATTCTGGGCTACATGCAGAACCCGGTCATCCGGACCTTCGGCCGGCGCTTCGCCTCCTGGGCCTTCACCCGCGTCGTCAGCACGCTCTACGGATTCCCGTGGCGCTACCTCAACGGCATGAAGATGTACCGGGTGGAGGTGTTCAAGGGGCTCGAGATCGTTTCGAGCGGCCACGCCTTCGTCGCCGAGATGATCGCCAAGTCCCAGCTCCGGAACCCACGGCTGCGGATCGGCGAGGTTCCGTTCGCGGCCCGGGGGCGGGCCCGCGGGCAATCGAAGGCGATCCGGCCCGGCTCGGTGCTCAAGGCCGTGCGGGACGTTTTCCGGGGCGCCCGCTCCGTGGCGCGGTATCGCAACGAAGTGATCTCCGGAGGGAGCGCGACATGATCCTGGTGACCGGCGGTGCCGGATACATCGGCGCGGTGTTGGTGCCCAAGCTGCTCGATCGGGGCTGGGACGTCACCGTGTTCGACTGCCTGCTGTTCGGCCGCGAGCCCCTCGCCGAGGTCGCGGACGATCCCCGGCTGACGATCGTCGAAGGGGACCTGCGCGACCACGCCGCGGTCTCAGAGCTCGTCGCGTCGCGCCCGTGGCAGGCGGTCATCCACCTGGCCGCGATCTCGAACGACCCCTCCTCGGAGCTCGACCCGGCGCTGACCCAGGCGGTCAATTGCGACGGCCTGGAGCACCTCTTCCGGCGGGTGAAGGATGCCGGCGTGCCGCGGCTGATCTACGCCTCCTCCGCCAGCGTCTACGGTCTCAAGCAAGAGGCCGAGGTGACGGAAGACCTGTCGCTCGAGCCGCTCACCCAGTACGCCCGGCTCAAGGTCCGCGGCGAGGAGATCCTGGCCGAGCTCGTCGACGAGCACTTCTGCGGCGTCTCCGTCCGCTCGGCCACCGTGTGCGGCGACTCGCCCCGGCTCCGCCTCGACCTGACCATCAACCTGCTCACCGACCACGCCCTCACCCGCGGCGAGATCCGGGTCTTCGGCGGCGACCAGGAGCGACCCAACATCCACATCCAGGACCTGACCGACTTCTACGTGAACCTGGTCACCGCGCCGGCCGACCGGATCAACGGCGAAGCGTTCAACGTCTCCCGGGAGAACTCGTCGGTCCGGGAGCTGGCCGAAATGGTCCGCGCCGAGATCGACCCGAATCTCCCGATCCGCACCGTGCCGACGGACGACACCCGCTCCTACCGGCTGTCGGCGGCCAAGGTCGAACGCGTCCTCGGCTTCCGGCCCCGGACGCCGCTCGAGACCGCCGTCCGCGAGCTGCGGGACGCATTCCGCTCCGGGCGCGTGGCGGATCCGGCCGCACCCATCTATCGGAACGTCGAGCACATGAAGCGGCACCGGGAGCTCTGGCGCGCCTCCGCCGAGGCCCGGGAGTGACCGGCATCTCCTACGTCGACCTGGCGGCGCTCCACCGGCCACTCCGCGACCGGCTCCTGGAGGCCGTCGGCCGGGTCCTGGATCACGGCCACTTCATCCTGGGACCCGAGGTCGAAGAGCTGGAGCACCGCCTGGCCGAGCGCCTGGAGGTGCCCGCGGTCGTCGGCGTGGGCTCCGGTACCGGCGCCCTGGTCCTGGCGCTCCAGAGCCGGGGAATCGGCCCGGGCGACGACGTCCTGACCGTCTCCCACTCGTTCGTGGCCACCGCCTCCGCCGTCCGCCTGGTGGGCGCGCGGCCGGTGTTCGTCGACGTCGACGAGGAGTCCATGCTCCTCGATCCTGACCTCCTCGAGGACGCCAGGACCCCGGCGACCCGCGCGGTCGTCCCGGTCCACCTGAACGGCCACCCGTGCGACCTCGAGCCGATCGCCGCCTTCTGCCGCCGCCACGGGCTGCACCTGATCGAGGATTGTGCCCAGGCGTTCGGCGTCCGGGCTGCCGGCCGGCCGGTGGGCACCGCCGATCTCGGCTGCTTCTCGCTCCATCCGCTCAAAGTCTTGCCGGGCTACGGGGACGGCGGGTTCATCGCGTTGTCCGATCCGGCGGAAGCGGCGCGGCTTCGCGAGCTGCGCAACCTGGGGCTCCGGGACCGAGATCACTGCCGGATGGTCAGCGACAACAGCCGGCTCGACACGATCCAGGCGGCGATGCTCCTGGTCGGCCTCGACTGCTTCGACGACTGGGTCGCGACCCGGCGCGGCCACGCGGCCGCCTACCGGCGCGAGCTCGCCGGCGCGCTCCGCCTGCCCCCCATCGAGCGGCCCGGCGACCGGGCGATCTACAGCGCGTTCGTCGTCCGCCATGGCCAGCGCGACCGCCTCCAGCAGCTGCTCCGGGATCGGGGGATCGACGCCAAGGCCCACTACCCCCTGGCCATCCACCAGCAGGAGGCCTTCGCCGACCTACCGCCGTCCACACTCCCGGTGACCGAGCGCGTGGTCGGCGAGATCCTCAGCCTGCCGGCCCACGCCGCGCTTTCCGAGCCGGAGAGAGAACGGGTCGTCGAGGCGCTCCGGGAGGCGCTCCGGGAGCTCGAGACGTGAGCGCTCCGCGGCGCAAGATCCTCGCCGTCGACGAGCTCCGCGCCGCCCGCGAGGAGCACCGCCGGCAAGGCGACGTGGTGGTCCAGTGCCACGGCTGCTTCGACATCGTCCATCCCGGGCACATCCGCTACCTCCAGTTCGCCAAGGAGCAGGGGGACGTGCTGATCGTCAGCGTGTCGAGCGACCGGACGGTCGGCAAGGGGGTCAACCGCCCCTACATCAACGAGGAGCTGCGCCTCGAGAACCTGGCCGCGCTCGAGATCGTCGACTATGTCTGCCTGGACGATCACGACTGGGCGGGACCGATTCTCGAAGTGATCCAGCCGGACGTCTACGTCAAGGGCAAGGAGTACGAGACCAGCGCCGATCCGCGCTTTCTCAAGGAGCGGGCACTGGTCGAACAGTACGGCGGCAGCGTGATCTTCAGCTCCGGCGAGGTGGTCTACTCCTCCACCTTCATCCTCGAGCAGTTCCGCCACCGGTTCCAGCTCGAAACGGAGAAGATCCGCGCCTTCTGCCGCCGCCACGGGATCGACCGATCCGCCATCGGCCGCCTGCTGGAGGGCGCCCAGGATCTTCGCGTCCTGGTCATCGGCGACCCGGTGCTCGACTGCTACATCCATTGCGACAGCCTCGGCGTCGCCTCGGAGAGCCCGGTCCTCGACGTCACCCCGATGCGCGAGGACTGGTACCTGGGGGCCGGCGGCCTGATCGCCGCCCAGGCCAGCGCCCTCGGAGCGCGTTCCGCCTTCCTGTCGGTCCTCGGCGACTCGCCGGACGAGGAGCGGTTCCGGCAACACCTGGAGCGATTCGGCATCGAGCCGATCCTGGTCGGCGAGGACCGCCCGATCTACCGCAAGACCCGGTACCTGGTCGAGGACTCCAAGGTGTTCAAGATCAACTCGGGCCGGTATGCCCCCCTCTCGACCGCCGCCACCAGCCGGGTCGCCCGGGAGCTTGAGCAACGGGGCGCCGCCTTCGACGCCTGGGTCGTCAGCGACTTCGGCTACGGCCTCTTCGGGCAGGAGCTGATCGAGGCCGTCGCCGGTCTCTCCCAGCGGCTCGGCGTACCCTACTTCTTCGACGTCAGCCACCAGGGCGCGGGCAGCCTGCTCAAGTTTCATCAAGCGGCCCTGGCAACGCCGACCGAAGAGGAGCTCCGCTTCGCCTTCGGCGACCGGGAGAGCGGCCTGTCGAACCTGGCCAGCCGGTACTACCGGGAGACCGACGCCCAGCGGCTGGTGGTGACCCTGGGCAAGCGGGGCGTCGTGCTGTTCGATCCGCCGGAGGAGGGGACGGCGCGGCTGGTGAGCGACTACCTGCCCGCCATGGAGACCCAACCGATCGACACGGTCGGCGCCGGCGACGTCTTCCTCGCCACCACCACCCTCGCCTGCCTGGCCGGCGGCTCCACGGCGGCCGGTGTCTATCTGGGAAGCTGCGTCTCCGGGCTGGCGGTCCGGCAGCTCGGCAACGAGCCGGTGGACCGGATCGACCTGGAGCGCTGGCTCGAGGGACGCCCGGAGCTGGACTGAGCCGCCGGGGCCGTCCGACCTGACCTTCCCGGTCGGGGAGGTCGCCTAATCCTCCTCGTCCGTTCTCAACCCCACCGATCCGAGCGCCCGGCGAAGACGTTCCAGAACCTCCGGCTCGACACCGTACCGAGAGCGTTCGAACGGCTCCAGGTCCGGAAGGTCTTCGATCGGGTCGAGACCGGCAAACGCTGCGGCGTGGGCGATCGCCGCCCGGGGATCGCTGCAGATCTCGGGATGGGTGAGGTCCAGCCAGCGCGCGGAGTACCGGCTGCGTGCCCGCTCCGCCGCCTCCGCGAGGGAGCGGATCTGGGCGGCGATCTGCTCCTCGGGTGCCAGCCTCTCGAGGGTCTCCACCGCGGCGGGACGAACCGACCACCAGCGGCCGGGTTCCCCCACCTCGGTGATCCGCGTGCGGTAGAGGGAGCAGGCGACCTCCAGCGGGCTCCGTTCCACCCACACGATCCGCGCGGCGGGAAGGCGTTCGAGCAGAGTCTCCAGGACGTAGCCGAGGACCGGGTTCTTGACCACCAACGGTCGCCCGTCCTCCGCCTGGAGCGCCGCCAGCTTCCGCGCCATCGGTCGATGGTCCCATGCCGCCAGCGTCTCGGCGGAGGGTTGGTGGTGCGCCTCGAACGGCAAGCTCGCGTGCCAGAAGTAGCCGAGCTCGTGCGGGCCCCACCACGCCTCCGTCCGGCCCGCCGCGGAGCGGAACGCCGTGCCCCTCGCCGGCAGCAGCGGCTCCAGGAGACGCTCGATCCGCCAGCCGGCCACCGGGCGGCCGTAGAAGCGGGCGATCAGGTTGCTCGGGTAGACGAAGGCGCCACTCCCGGCCAAGAGCTGGTAGAGCAGCGTCGTGCCTGACCGAGGCACACCGGCCACGATCACCAGGGGCGCCGTCGGCTCCGCGCCCTCCTCCCCTGCCGCCGCGCTCCCGGCGAGCTCCTCGTTGACACGCTCGAGAAGCTCCTCGTAGCGGATGTCCTTGGGAAGCCCGATGCCCTCCATCGCCTTCAGCTCCCGGTCCGCCGCTCATCCCGCCACTGTGGGATGCGGTCCCGGATCGTGCCGAACCCCAGGCGTTCGAACAGGGGATCGAGCCGCTCCGGGTCCGCACCGCGGTACGCCAGAGCGTCGAGATCCGCTTCCGCCGGCGCGTCGCGGGCGACCGTCGCCAGGCGCTTGGAGAGGAAGGCGGCCTCGCGCCCCGCCTCGAGCTTCCGGCGCAGCGCCTCAGCCCCCCGCACCGGGAGCGCCGGCACCTCGTCCAGGCGGTCGTAGATCGCCTCGAGACTCGGAAACGCCTCGAGCAGCGCGACGGCGCTCTTCTTCCCCACACCGGAGACGCCGGGGATGTTGTCAACCGCATCGCCCGCCAGCCCCAGGAAATCGGCGATCTGGTTCGGCCGCACCCCGAACTTCTCCACGACCTCCGCCGGTCCGTAGCGCTCGTCGCGGGCGAAATCGAACAGCTCGACCCGGTCGGTGACGAGCTGGGCCAGGTCCTTGTCCGCGGTGACGATCACCGAGCCGTGGCCGACCGCGGTGAGCCGGTCACAGAGCGTGGCGATCAGGTCGTCCGCCTCGTAGCGCTCGTCGATGAACGCCGCGGCGCCGAAAGCCTCCGCCAGCGCGTAGCAGGAGTCGATCTGGGCCTCCAGCTCCGGTGGCGGGAGCTCTCGCCCCGCCTTGTACTCCGGGTAGATCTCGTTGCGGAAGCTGGTCGTGAGACTCCGGTCGAAGGCCAGTGCCAGGTGGGACGGAGCCTCGGTCTCCACCAGCTTGATCAGGAAGCCGGCGAAGCCGTAGACCGCGTTGGCCGGCGCCCCCTCCCGGTCGGTGATCGAGTCGGGCAAGGAGAAGAACGCCCGGAAGATATACGGGCTGGCGTCCACCAGGTGGACGGTCGCGGACGAGGAGGCGGAGGGGGACATGGCTCGCGGGAGTCTATCCGGTGCCGTCGCCCTCCCGCGGCGACCGGCCGGCACCGCCGAGGCCTCCCCAGAGAGCCAGGACACCGCCGATCCCCAATGCCACCGCGGCGGCCACCAGGTTCTCCGCCGTCGCGCTCGCGGCCAGCCCCACGGAGAGGGCGCAAGCGGCCACCGGAATCGCGACACCGCCGGGCACACGGAACGCCCCCGGCGGCGCGGCCAGCTTCCGCCGCAGCACCGGCACCGCCGCCGCCGTGCCCAGGTAGGTCGCCAACCGGGCGACGATCGACAGCTCCGCCAGGCCGACGAACGTGCCGGAGAGCGCCAGCGGCAACGCGATCGCCGTCTGGAGGAGGATCGCCACCGACGGCGTCCGGTGGCGCGGATGGACCGACGCCAGGCGCCTGGCGAGCGCCGGTGGACCGAAACCGCCCCGGCCGAGGGCGAAGAGGTAGCGCGGTCCGGCGAGGATGGTGTTGCTGTTGGTGCCGAGGATCGAGAGCATCGCCCCGACGGTCAGCAGCCAGCCCGCCCACGGCCCCAGGAACCGGCCCGCCGCGTCGGCCAGCGGCGTCTCCGAGGCGCCCAGGTGCGGCAGCGTGCCGAGAGCCACCCACTGGACCCCCAGGTAGATCAACGTCACCGTCGTGATCTCGACCAGCAGGGCGAACGGCACGTCCCGCCGAGGGTTCCGGTACTCCCCCGCCGGCGCCGCCGTGTTCTCGAACCCGGCATAGGCGAACAGAAGCAGCAACGCCGCCGCCCCCAGTCCGCCCGGCGAGGTCGCCTGCTGCCCCGCCGCCACCTCCGCCGAGACCGCGAACAACCCCGCCCCGACGAACACCAGGAGCGGCACGACCTTGCAGACCACCAGTCCCACCGACGTCCGCGCTCCCGCCTTCACGCCGACGTAGTTGATCGCCGTCAATGCCAACACCGGCACCGCGATCGACACCCACCGCCCCCACCCGGCCGTCGCCCCGGCCCAGACATAGCCGAGCGACTGCGCGAACCCCACCGACAGCGACGCCACCGACGCCACCCGCGCGAGCCAGGTCATCCACCCCACCTCCAGCCCGACGAACCGTCCGAACGCCGTCCGTGCGTAGAGGTACGCACTCCCCGGCTCCTCGAAATAGCTCGCCGCCTCGGCGAAACAGAGCACCAACAGCAACACCGCCAGCCCCGCCAACCCCACCGCCCACAAGCTCAACCGCCCCAAAAACGCCGCCGCCGCGGCCGGCAGCAGATACACCCCGCTCCCGATCACGTCGTTGAGCGACAGCCCGACGATCTCCCACCGCGACACCACCCGGCGGAGCGACGCACCGCCGGCACCCGTCACCGCCGCGGGCGGGTCCCCCGGCGAACCTCCCTGCCCACCTGTCGAACCTCGGGAAGACACGCGCCGGAGTCTACCCCGGGGTCCAGAGTGGGAGTCTATGGCGACTCTCCGC
>Ga0210144_1000018_pt1 | contig 88414 bp, 83 predicted proteins | sample Muzzi_PWA_D2_FD_185532 | JGI IMG/M metagenome (GOLD analysis project Ga0210144, IMG submission 185532) | Wetland microbial communities from San Francisco Bay, California, USA, that impact long-term carbon sequestration - Muzzi_PWA_D2 (SPAdes) | ecosystem: Environmental > Aquatic > Marine >...
CGGAAAGGCGGTCCTGCTGCGCGTCGATTTCAACGTGCCCATGCAGGACGGCCACGTTGCCGACGCGACGCGCATAGAGCGTAGCCTGCCCACGATCGTCGAACTGGCGGAAGCCGGCGCGCGCGTCGTCGTCGCCTCGCACATGGGTCGGCCGGGCGGCCGGCGCATCCGGGACCTTTCGCTCGAACCCGTGGCGCGCGAGTTGACGGCGCGGCTCAAGGGGCGGCCCGTCATCTTCGCCGAGGACTGCATCGGGCCCGTCCCTCAGCAGGCGGTCGCGACGATGACCGACGGCGACATTCTGGTGCTGGAGAACCTGCGCTTCCATGCCGGCGAGGAGTCGAACGACATGGAGTTCGCCTCCAGCCTGGCCCGGCTCGCCGACATCTACGTCGACGACGCGTTCTCCGCCGCGCACCGCGCGCATGCCTCGGTCGAGGCGGTCACGCACATCCTGCCGTCCGCGGCGGGCCGACTCATGCAGGCGGAGCTGGAAAGTCTCGATGCGGCGTTGGGCAATCCCAAGCGCCCGGTCGCGGCCGTCATTGGCGGCGCCAAGGTGTCGTCCAAGCTCAACCTGCTCGGCAACCTGGTGGAAAAGACAGAGGTGCTGGCCATAGGCGGCGGCATGGCCAACACTTTTCTGCATGCCATCGGGATCGACGTCGGCACCTCGCTTTGCGAGCACGAGATGGCGGGCCACGCGCGTACCCTGTTGGACAAGGCCAAGGCGGCCGAATGCAAGGTGGTGCTGCCGACGGACGCGCTGGTCGAGGCGGAACTCGCCGCCGGCGCCGAGGTCAAGGTCGTGCCGATCAAGCGCGTTCCCAAGGACCGCATGATCCTCGACGTCGGGCCCAAGACCGCGGAGGACATCTGCCGGCAGATCGAATCCTGCCACACGCTGATCTGGAACGGACCGCTCGGCTGCTTCGAGGTGCCGCCGTTCGACACCGGGACCAACACGGTCGCGCGAAAGGTCGCCGAGCTGACCCGCGCCGGCGGGCTGTTCAGCGTGGCCGGCGGCGGCGATACCCTGGCGGCCCTGGCGCACGCCGGAGTCAGCGACGATTTCTCCTACCTCTCCACGGCCGGCGGCGCGTTCCTGGAATGGCTCAAGGGCAAGCCGCTGCCCGGTGTCGCGGCGCTCGAGAGGGCGGCGGCCGACTTTCCCGGCTGAGCGCCGACCCGCAATTTGTCCGGGGCGCTAGCCGGGAGCCCCGCTCAGCAGAACGAGCACGACGAGCGTGACCGCGCCTGCGCCGACGCCGAGCATGACGCTGCGGCGCAACAGCCAGAACGCCGCCACCGCCGCCGCCGTCGCGATCGCGCGGTGGGCCAGCGCGACATCGGCCAGCGGGCCGCTGGGCTGCAGGATCATGCGGGCGATCAGGCCGGCCAAGAGGCCGTAGGCGACGCAGGCGACCCAGTCGAAGGCCGGCCCTTCGGGGTCGATGCGTCCCGACAGCGCGACCCCGAGCGCGCGCCAGACGTAGGTTGCGGCCGCCCCGGCGATCATCACGACGAAGGGCCACCAGATCCCGGCCTCGCTCACCGTCCCGTCAGTCATGGCGCCGGCCCGTTCGATGTCGGTGCAGGCGCCCGATCGCGAAGGCGAGCGTGCCGGCCGTCACGCCGGTCAGCAGCAGGCTCCAGTCCGGCACGACGAGGTAGCTCAGCGGGCCGAGCAGCGCGCCAAAGACGGCGGCCAGGATGCGGCTGCCGATCCGCAGGTCGGCGACCAGCAGAAGCATGAAATAAATCGGATTGATGAACACGAGGCCGAGCGTGACTTCGCGCGGCACTGCGCCGGCGAGCGCGAAGCCGAGCGCCGTCGCGACCAGGGTGACGCACCACAGCGCACTGGCGAAGCCGACGAAGTAGGGCAGGCGCTGGGCGACCGGCAGGTGCGGACAGTCCCGCATGGCGGCGACCCATCCGGTGACCGCGATCAGGTGCGCCGCCAGATAATAGACGAGGTGGGGAATCCGGGGCGCCCGCACGATCGGCAGGAGGGTGATCGCCATCGGCAGCAGGCGCGCGTTGGTGAGCCCGACCGCGAGGGTGATCGACAGCAGCGGCGTGCCCAAGGCGTAAAGCTCCACCAGGGCCACCTGGCCGGGCAGCGCCCAGCCCGTCGCGGTCGAGAACAGGGCGTGCCAGACGTTCAGGCCGACCTGTTGCACCAGGGCGCCAAAGCCGATGAAGCTCGCGCCCAACACGACGGAGGGAGTCCCCAGCGCGCGGCGCGCGCCGACCAGGGCGGCGCGGCGCCCGGATCCGAAGTCCGTCCCGATTCTGGCTTTGATCGGCGGTGTTGCCATGCGGCCTCCCCGACGAGGAAGGCTAAAGGGCGCGACGGCGGCGGCAAGGGAAAACGATCCCGGCCCGAGACCGGCTCGGGAATGCGCGGAACCCCGGGACGGATCAGGACTTGATCACGCGTTCCGCGGGCAGACGCACGGTGATTGTAGTGCCCCGGCCCGGTTGGCTCTCGATCGTGAAGGTGCCGCCATGCATCTCGGTCAGCCCTTCCGCCAACGGCAGACCCAGGCCGGTGCCCTCGAAGCGTCGGCTCAGGCGCGAGTCGACCTGGCCGAAGGGCGTTCGCGCGATGCGAATGTCGGCTTCCGACATGCCGATTCCGGTGTCCTCGATCACGAAGAGAAAGTCGCCATTCTCGGCGAGCGCGGCGCGCAACTCGACCCGGCCACCCTCGGGTGTGAATTTCACCGCGTTGGAAAGCAGATTGATGAGGATCTGCTTGAGCTTCGTCTTGTCCCCGCGCAGCGTCGGCAGATCCACCGGCAGGTCGAGCGAGAGCGTGATGTCCGCCTCGTCGCTGCGCGGTGAAATCAGGCGCGCCACCGACGTCGCCAGGGTTTCGGGATCCAACGGCTCCTCGGACAGTGCGACCTGCCCCGATTCGATCTTGGCCACGTCGAGGATGTCGTTGATGACCACCAGAAGATGCCTGGCGCTCTCCGTGATATCGCCAAGATAGCCTTTGTATTGTTCGGTCCCGATCGGTCCGAGCATCTCGTTGCTCATGATCTCCGAGAAGCCGATGATGGCATTCAACGGCGTGCGCAGCTCGTGGCTCATGCTGGCCAGGAACTCGCTCTTGGTCCGGTTGGCGAGTTCGGCCGATTCCTTTGCCAGCCGCAAGGCGTCTTCACGGGCCCGCAGCTCGGTGATGTCGCTCGCGGTGCCGCGAAAGCCTAGGAAGTCGCCGCTCTCGTCGCAGTAGACGGGCAGGCCGCTCAGGAGAAAACAGCGCAAACGCTCCTGTCGGTCCGGAATACGGACCTCGTGGTCGCGGAACGGGCGACGTCCGCTTGCCGCGGACAGCCCCTTGAGAAACGCGTCCGGGCTTTGCGGCAGGTCGTGGAGCCGCCGGCCGACGATCTCCAGCGGATGATAGCCGAGCGCTTCGCTGACCCTCGCCGAGACTGCTGTCAGCGTCAGGTCGCGGTCGGTTTCCCAGATCCAGTCCGAGACCAGGCGCGAGATGTCCTCCAGCCGCCCGGTTGCCGCGGCCAGCTTGCGGTGCGCCTCCGCTTCCTCCTTGACCGGCGTGAAGATATAGGCGGTCGCCAAAATCGTTTCGTCATCGCCGGGAAGCGGCACGCGGCGCAGGGTAAAGTGCTCCACCCGGCCGCGAACCGTAACCGCGAGGCGGCGCCCGGCGGCGGCCGCCAGGGCCTCGACGGCGACGACGACCTCGCCGGGCACGGTCCCGGGCTCGTCGCCCGCGGGACGCGCCGCCGCGCCGAGGCCCGGAACCTCGTCCGCCAGGGCCTTGGAGATCGCCTCGAATTCGGCATTGGCGCGGAGGACGCGCCCTTGCGTGTCGACGATGCAGCCGGGCGCGTCGTCGGGCAGCAGCGCGGCCGCGATCCGCCCGACCAACCGCTCGAGCGGCGCCTCCTGTTGCGGCTCCTGCTGCCGGCCGGCCGGCTCCGCCGGTGCCGCCGGCTCCTGTCGTTCCGCGCGCGACGCCACGGCCTATTCGCTCCCGTCGCCGCGTTTCGACATGGCGAGCTGTTCGATGGCCGAAACGTACTTCGGATCGCGCCGCCAGGCGGACACGACGTCCACGGCGGTATGGGGATGGATCTTGTCGAACAGCAGCAGCGACCGCGAGAGCTCTCGCGGATCGACGACCTGCTTGCCGGGCCGGCCGCGCCGGCTGAGCAGGAAGATGGTGGCGAAGCTGGTCTTCGGCATGCGCAGCGCCCGGCACGCGACCGCGAGCCCCTCACCGCCGCTGTCGTAGAGGACGCGGTTGAGCCTCGGCGGCTGTATGCCGCTCAATTCCGCGAACAGCGCCTCGAACAGGCGTATCTCGCCCTGCCGCAGAACCTGGATGAGGAACTCCGGCGAGATCTTCTTCCGTTCGGCAATTCGCTTGGCCAGCACCCGCGCCGGTGCCTCGGCGTCCGCCGCGCCAGGCTCCTCGCGGCTGGCGGACAGCTCGCGCGGGATGTGTTCCAGCTGATCGTCCAACTCGGTCGGCTGCAGCTCATAATTCTCGAGGATGTATTCGCGCAGGGCGGCCGAGACCCAAAGGTACATGCGCTCCGCGATCTCCGGCCCCAGATCCTTGCGCTTGATCAGCGGCTCCTGGTAGCTGTCGACTTGGCGCGACTCCTCGGCCAGATAGAGCATGGTCGCCTCGGAGATGCGCGCATCCTGATTCTCCAGCAGGGTCTTGACCACGTCGACGTTGCCGGTCTCGACCAGGGCGTCGGTGACGTGCTCGCTCAGGGCGCGGCGCATGGCGATCGCCAGCTGATGCTGCTGCGTGCGGTGCCGGATGATCTCGATCAGTTCGGCGTCGTGCAGCACCGAGCTGCGCATCAGAATCGGCTGGGCGACGTCGATCTCGTCGTTCGCGAGGCTGAGGATCAGGTCGTGCGGCGGGTTGGGCGCCTTGGACAGGCGCTCGCTGAGATCGCGGCGCACCGCCATCTCGCATTCGTGAATCAGCTTGTTGAGGATGTCGGTCATGAGCGCGCGCTCGCGCTCGGTCAGGACCCTGTCCTCCTCGCCGAACAGGTCGCCGATCGTCGCGGTCAGCGTGCGGCGCGCCTCGAGCGATTTGTCGACCGCCAGATCGAGCAGGAATTGCAGGTCGCGGCCCTTGCCGCCGCCCGTGTTTTCGCTTGCCTTCCGCGCCATCGCACCGCCGAGGGTTACTGAAGCATGGGGGACCTGCCACCGCCGGTTGCTCCGGCGTGCCGGTTTCCGCTCTGCCACGAAGCTAGACTATAAAGAGCAAATGGTTAACGAAATTGGTCCATTTCGTGGCTGCGGACGCCGTATTCCGTTTACCTTGCGTTCACGGCTGCCGTGGCACTGTGCCGCCCATGCAGGTCGGCGGTCCTTCCTCCAAATTCATTCCCGGCTTCCCGGCGCCCAAGGTCTCCGGCACCGCGCCGAACACGCCGCCGACACGGCCCGCGCAGGCCGGCAAGGCGGCCCAGGCCGCCGCTGCCGCGCCACCGGCCGCGAAGGGCGCCGGCGCCGGCGAACTGATGCGGGTCCGGACGCTCGAGGAGGCGGTCAAGCTGCTCGACGACCAGGGCCGCCTGCCGCCGCGCGGCAGCCTGGTCGATCTCAGCGCCTAGCGGCGAAGCGCCGCGCCCCCGGGGGCTGCCGCTTGCCCCCGCACGGCGCTTGCGAGCGTGCCGCCGGCGCGCCAGATTAGCCGCATGACGACATCGCGGGAACCGCGCGATTCGGGACCGAGCTTCGTCCGCCGCGTGCCCGAGGGCGACGACCGGCCGCGGCTGGTGTGCGACGACTGCGGCTTCGTCCGCTACGAGAATCCCAAGATGGTCGTCGGCTCCGTGGCAACCTGGCGGGAGCGCATCCTGCTGTGCCGCCGCGCCATCGCGCCGCGCGCCGGGTACTGGACCCTGCCGGCGGGCTATCTCGAGCTGCACGAAAGCGCCGCCGAGGGCGCGTTGCGCGAGGCCTGGGAGGAGGCGCGCGCCCGGCTGGAAATCGATCAGCTCCTGGCCGTCTATTCGATTCCGCGCCTCAGCCAGATCCAGCTGATCTACCGCGCCCGGCTGCTGTCGCCCGAAATCGCGCCGGGCCCGGAGACGCGCGAGACCGGTTTGTTCGCCTGGGACGAGATTCCCTGGGAGGAGATCGCCTTCCCCTCGGTGCACTGGGCGCTCGCCCATCACCGCGACGTGCGCGGCGTCGCCGACTTTGCGCCGCGCGCGAACCCGCCGGGCGAGACCGGCGACATCATGCCGCGCTGAGGCTCCGCGGCGTCCGGGGAGGTCGCGCCGTGGCCCGGCGCCGCGCGTTACAGGCCGAGGTTGAGAATCACCGCGCCGCTCGCCACCACGGTGGCGGCGGCGATCCGGGTCCGCCCGAAGGGCTCCTTGAGGGCGAGGGCGCCGATCGCCGCGGCGAAGATCACGCTGGTCTCGCGCAGCGCCACGACGTGCGCCATGGCGGCCTGGCCCATCGCCCAGATGGCGATGCCGTAGGACACCGTGGCGACGGCCCCGCCGAGCAGGCCGCGGGAAAGGTGCGGCATGAAGGCGGCCCGGATGCGCCCGCGCCGGCGCCAACAGGTGAAGGTCAGGAGTGGCAGGCCCTCGATCGCGAACAGCCAGCAGATGTAGCTCAGCGCGTTCCCGCCGCGGCGCACCCCCAGGCCGTCGGCCAGCAGGTAGACCGCAATGCTGAGCGCCGTCAGCAGGGCGAAGCCGATCGCCTTGGCCTCGCCGTCGCCGAGCCGCAGGCCGCGGCGCCACGACAGGCTCATGATCCCGAGCGAGACGACCAGGACGCCGGTCATCTCGGCCGTGCTCAAGGCCTCGCCCGCGAACACCCAGGCGGCCAGCGCGACGAGCGCCGGGGCCGCGCCGCGCGCGATGGGATAGACCTGGCTGAGGTCGCCGTGGTGATAGGCTCCGAGCAGGAAGCCGTAATATAGGAAGTGCACCGCGATCGAGATCAGCAGGAAGGGCACGGCGGCCGCGTCGAGCGGCGGCAGGTAGAAAAGCGCGACGGCGCAGGGCAGGCTGGCGGCCGTCATCACCAGCGTGGTGACGACCAGACGGTCGCTGCCGGTCTTGACCAGGGCGTTCCAGCTGGCGTGCAGCACCGCCGCCAGCAGGACGAGCGAAAGGACGCCCGGTTCGAGGTTCATGGTGGCCCGTCTCTTCTTCTTGTTTAGGCCTGCCGGCCGCCGGAGGGCGGCGCGCATTAGACTCCTTCGCCGCCGCCGCGTCCAGCGTCCGGCCGCGCCGGGCTGCCGCGCGAGGCGGCCTCGTGTAGGATGCGGACGTTCCATCCTGCCCGCCGTTCCGGGGGAGCCGCATGACGCTGAGCGAACCGATCGTCTATCCGCGGGAGACGCGCGGCCTCAATTTCTTCGACCTCGACGTCAACCTGCGCCGCCTGCTGCGCCGCCGGGCGCCGCAGCTGCTCTCCCGCCACGCCCGGCGCCTCTCGGAGTTTGGCGCCTGGGTCGGCGGGCCGCTCGACGCGCAGGCGGCCTACAGCGACCGCTACGCCCCGCCGCGCCTGGAAAGCCACGGGCCCGACGGGGCGCGGCTCGGCCGCGTCGTCAGCAACCCGGCCTATCTCGAGTGCCACCGGGAGGCCTACCGGCGCGGCGTCGTCGGCCTCGCCTACGCCGACAAGCCGGCGCCGCACGCGCTCTGCTTCGTCATGGGCTACCTGCTGTCGCAGGCGGATATCTCGATCCACTGCCCGGTGACCATGACCGGCGCCGTCGCCTACGTGCTGAGCCGCCTCGGCCCGGCCCGATTGCGCCGTGACTACCTGCCGCAGCTCACCCGCATGGACGGCCGGGCGATGAGCGCCGGCACCTGGGCGACCGAGCTGCACGGCGGCTCCGACGTGGGGGCGACCGAGACCGAGGCGCGGCCCGACGGCAAGGCCTGGCGCCTGACCGGGCTCAAATGGTTCGCCAGCAACGCCGGTGCGGAGCTGGCGCTGGCAACCGCCCGGCCGCGCGGCGCGCCGCCCGGCGGCAAGGGCCTCGCCTGCTACCTGGTGCCGGCCGTCCTGCCCGACGGCCGCGCCAACGCGGTCTGGGCGCGGCGCCTCAAGGACAAGCTCGGCACGCGGCCGCTGGCGACGGCGGAGATCGAGCTCGACGCGGCCTGGGCCCTGGAGGTCGCGGCACCGCCCGAGGGCCTCAAGGCGATGATGGAGGCGCTCGAATACAGCCGCATCCACAACGCCGTCGCCGCCTGCGCCGTGCAGCGCCGCGCGCTGCTCGAAGCGCTGTGCTGGAGCTACGGGCGCAGCGCCTTCGGGGCCGCCATCGCCAACTATCCCATGGTGCGCGACGAGCTGCTCGACCTGGCTTGCGAGCAGGAGGCCTGCACCGCGCTCGCCTTGGAGGCGGCCCTGGCCTTCGACGCCGCGCTCGCGGACGCCTCGCGCCGCCCCTGGCTGCGCACCGCGACTGCGCTCGCCAAGTACCGCACGGCGGCGCAGGGCCTGCGCGCGGCGGCGCAGGCGCTCGAGCTGGTCGGCGGCAACGGCTATACCGAGGAATGGCCGACGGCGCGGCTCTACCGCGACGCCATGGTGCTGCCGGTCTGGGAAGGGCCGGCCAACATCCAGGCGCTCGAGCTGCTGCGCGTGGTGCTCGGCAAGGCCCGTGGCGATGCCGCCTTCCTGGCCCGTTTGCGGCAGATCCGCGACGCCCTGCCCGAAGGCTTGGCGGACGAAGCGGGCGTCCTGGACCGTGCTACGGCGGACTGCGCGGCGGCGCTCGCCTATCTGGGCGCGCGGCCGGAGGAGGGGCCGCGCCACGCGCGGCGCCTGATGGACCTCATGGGCGACGCCCTGGCCGGCGCGCTGCTGCTGGAAGAGGCGGCGGCGGACCTGGCCGCGGGCGACCGGCGCAAGGCGATCGTCGCCGCACGCTATCTGGCGCGTCGCTTCGGCCCGCGGGCCGGCATCGGCGCGGACCCCGACCCCGGCCACGCCGTCTTCGATCGGATCGTCGGCTATGCCACGGTCGAGTCGCCCGCCGGGCACAAACGCGGCAAGGCAACGCGGTCGCGCGGACCCGTGCGCCGGACGAAGGCCGGAACCAGGAAGGGACGCAAGTCATGAACGACGCCGAAGGCCAGCGCGACCTCGACCCGGTCGACTCGCCGCTCGAGATGACGCCCGAGGAGTTTCGCGCGCTGGGGCACCGCCTGGTCGACCGCCTGGCCGCGTTCCTCGAATCGGTCCCGTCGCGGCCCGGCGCGCCGGACCTGACGGCGGCCGAGGCGCGGGCCCGGGTCGGGTCGGATCCGCTGCCGCAAGAGGGCGCGCCGGCCGAGGCGCTGCTCGACTCGGCGGCCGAGCTGCTGATGGACGGCTGCCGCCTGAACGGGCATCCGCGCTCCTGGGGCTACGTCATCGGCACCCCGGCCCCGGTCGCCATCCTCGCCGACTTTCTGGCCGTGACGGTCAATCCCAACATGGCCGCCTGGCATTCCGCACCGGTGCCGGCCGAGATCGAGCTGCAGGCGGTGCGCTGGATCGCCGAGTTCCTCGGCTATCCGGCCGACTGCGGCGGGCTGCTGGTCAGCGGCGGCAACATGGCCAACTTCATCGGCGTGCTGGCGGCGCGCCGCGCCCGGGCCGACTGGGACCTGCGCCGCGAGGGGCTGGCGGCGCCGGAGAGCAAGCGCCTGACGCTCTACGCCTCCAAGGAGACCCATACCTGGATCGAGAAGGCGGCCGATCTCTTCGGGCTGGGCACCGAGGCGATCCGCTGGATCGAGACCGACGCAGCGCGGCGCATGGACACGGCCGCGCTGCGCGCCACGCTGGCCGCCGACACGCGCGCCGGGCTGCGCCCCTTCCTGCTGGTCGGAAGCGCCGGCACGGTCAGCACCGGCGCGGTCGATCCGCTGCCCGAGCTGGCCGAGATCGCCCGCGCGCACGATCTCTGGTTCCATGTCGACGGCGCCTACGGCGCGCCCGCCGTGGCGGCGCAGGGCCTGGTGCCGGAGGACCTCGCGACGCCCGACCTCGCCGGACTGCGGCTCGCCGATTCGCTCGCCGTCGACGCGCACAAGTGGCTCTTCGTGCCGCTCGAGGCGGGCTGCGCCCTGGTACGCAACCGCCAGGCGCTGCACGACACCTTCTCCTACCGGCCGCCCTACTATCACTACCGCGACGTCGGCGACGAGGTGGTGCACTTCCACGAGTACGGGCCGCAGAATTCGCGCGCCTGCCGGGCGCTCAAGGTGTGGCTGGCGCTGCGCCGCGTCGGCGCGCGGCATTACGCCGAGACCATCGCGCGCAACCTGCGCCAGTCGCGGCGCATGGCCGAGATTCTCGCCGGCCAGGCGGATTTCGAGACCGCGACGCAGAGCCTCAGCATCGCCACGTTCCGCTACCTGCCGCGCGACCTGCGCGGTCGCAGCGACGGCCCGGCGGCGGATTATCTCGACAGGCTGAACACGGAGCTTCTGATGCGCGCGCAGCGCGGCCAGCCGCTGTTCCTGTCGAACGCGATTCTCGACGGGCGCTTCTTCCTGCGCGCCTGCATCACCAACTTCCGCACCCGCGAGTCGGACCTCGCGGCGCTGCCGGCGCTGCTCCGGCCGATCGGCGAAGAGCTGGACCGTGCGCTTCGGCCGGCGGAGCTGCGCTGAACGCTCAGCCCACTGGGTCGCGGATCAGCGGGCAGGTCGAGCAGTGGATGCCGCCGCCGTTGAGCTGCATCTTGTCGTAGGGCAGGGTGACGATCTCCACGCCGTGGCCCTCCAGCGCCTCGCGGGTGCGCTCCGACAGGCCCTCCGGCATGATGACGCGGCCGGGCCGCACGGCCAGGCCGTTGACGATCCAGCTGTTGTCCTCGGGCGTCATCTCGACGGTGCGGATGCCGAGCGCCTTGAGCCGCTCCAGGAAGGAGAACGGCAAGCCGCGCGGCCAGACCAGCGCGAGGTCGACGTCGACCATCAGGAAATGGCCGTCGATGTGGATGTCGTAGCCGCGCAGGTCAACGACGATCAGCTCGACGCCCTGGTACTTCAGCACCTCGGCGATCTGCGCGATACCCTCGTCGTTGTTGCGGATGCCGCGCCCGATCACCGCGGTGCGGCTGTTGAGCCAGGCGAAGCTGCCGCCCTCGGCCATCGCGGTGCCGTGCAGCGTGCGCAGGATCGGCACGCCGGCCTTGGCCAGCGCCCGCGTGACCGGCAGCTCCTCGCCGTGGCGCATGCGCGGCGCGAGGCGGGTGACGATGGCGCCGCCCTTCACGGCGATCGAGGAGTCGCGGGTGTAGACCGACTTGAAGCGACCGTCGCCGACGCCCTCCAGATAGATCACCTCGGCGCCCTCGGCGCGCAGCAGCTCGGCGAGCGCGTCGTGCTGCGCCTGCATCTCGGCGAGCGGCGGGATGGTCTCGCTCTGCCAGTACCAGCCGGCCTCGAGATCGCCGTAGGCGCCGATTTCGGCGATGCGCTTGGTCGGATCGATGATGCTGAACTCGCCGCCCGGCCGGTGCATCAGCACGGCGCGGATCCGCCCCACGTCGTTGTCGCAGCCCCAGGAGCGGCCCCACAGCGCTTCGAGACGCCCCCTGTCCTCGAAGGCCGGCTCGGGATGCGAGCCGAACAGCTTGATGGTCGCGTTGTAGATGTCCTTGTTCTTGGGCGGGAGGACAGACGTCGTTTCCATTGTGATTCCTTTTGGTGTGTGAGTCGCGGGCAACCCGCAACGGCCGCGCGCGCTAACGCTCCAGGCCCATCAGCGAGCGGGCGAAGTCCTCGGCCGCGAAGGGGCGCAGGTCGGCGGCCGATTCGCCGACGCCGACGGCGTGCACCGGCAGGCCGAACTTTTCCGCCAGCGCCACCAACACGCCGCCGCGCGCCGAGCCGTCCAGCTTGGTCACGACGAGGCCGGTGACGGCGACCAGCTCCTTGAAAGTCTGCACCTGCGCGTGAGCGTTCTGCCCGACGGTCGCGTCGAGCACCAGCAGCACGTCGTGCGGGGCCTCCGGGTCGAGCTTCTTGAGCACGCGCACGATCTTCTGCAGCTCCGCCATCAGCTCGGCCCTGTTGTGCAGGCGCCCGGCCGTGTCGATCAGCAGCAGGTCGTCGCCGCGCCGGCGCGCCGTGTCCAGCGCCTCGTAGGCGAGGCCGGCGGCGTCCGCCCCGGTCGCGCTGGCGACGACGTAACAGCCGCTGCGCTCGCCCCAGATCTTGAGCTGCTCGATGGCCGCAGCGCGGAAGGTGTCGCCGGCGGCCAGCGTCACGGTCAGCCCCTGCTCGCGATAGTAGGTCGCCAGCTTGCCGATCGTCGTGGTCTTGCCGCTGCCGTTGACGCCGACGACGAGCACGACCTGTGGCTTGCGCGCGGGGTCGATCGTCAGCGGCCGCGCCACCGGCGCCAGGATGGCGGCGACGTCGTCGGCCAGGGCGCGGCGCACCTCCTCCGGCGTGACCTCCTTGTCGAAGCGGGTGCGCGCCAGGTCGGCGGTCAGCTTGGCCGCGGTGGCGACGCCGAGGTCGGCGGCGATCAGCAGCTCCTCGAGCTCCTCCAGGGCCGCGTCGTCGAGCCGGCGCTTGGTGAAGATGCCGCCGATGCCCTCGCCCAGCTTGCTTGAGGAGCGCGCCAGGCCGGCCTTGAGCCGGCCGAACCAGCCGGTCTTCTTGCCGCCCTCGGTGCCGCCGGCGGTTTCGCTCATGCCGCGATGGCGCCGCGCAGGGTGTCGGCGTCGGCACCGATAATGCGCGCGGTCACGATCTCTCCCGCCGTTCCGCCGTCGAGCGCGACCGGCGCGTAGTGCTCGCTGCGGCCGAGGCCGGGGCGCTCGACCAGGACCTGCGCCGTGCCGCCGACGCGGGCCGCCAGGAACCGGGCCAGCGCCGCGTCGCCGGCCGCGCGCAGCCGCGCCGCGCGGGCCTTGCGCTGGGCGGCCGGGACCTGCGGCATGCGCGCCGCCGGCGTGCCCGGCCGCACGGAGTAGGGAAAGACGTGCAGATAGGTGAGGTCGCAGTCGGCGACGAGCGCCAGGGTGTTCTCGAACATCGCCTCGCTTTCGGTCGGGAAGCCGGCGATCAGGTCGGCGCCGAGCACGACGTCGGGACGCGCGCGGCGCAGCCTGTCGCAGAGCGCCACCGCCTGCGCGCGGCTATGACGCCGCTTCATGCGCTTGAGGATCAGGTTGTCGCCCGACTGCAGCGAGAGATGCAGGTGCGGCATCAGGCGCGGCTCCTCGGCCAGCAGGCGCAGCAGATCGTCGTCGATCTCGACCGCGTCGATCGACGAGATCCGCAGGCGCGGCAGCTCCGGCACCAGGGCGAGCAGGCGCCGCACGAGCTGGCCGAGCGGCGGGCGTCCCGGCAGGTCGGCCCCGTAGGAGGTGATGTCGACCCCGGTCAGCACGACCTCGGCGGTGCCGTTGGCGACCAGGCGGCGGACCTGCGCGACGACCTCGCCGGCCGGCACCGAGCGGCTGTTGCCGCGGCCAAAGGGGATGATGCAGAAGGTGCAGCGATGGCCGCAGCCCTGCTGGACCTGGACGAAGGCACGGGTGCGCTCGGCGAAGCCGGCGATCAGGTGTCCGGCGGTCTCGCGCACCGCCATGATGTCGCCGGCTGCGACCCGTGCGGTCGCTTCGGGCGCGAAGCTCTCCGGCCGCAGCTTCTCGGCGTTGCCGAGCACGCGGTCGACCTCGGGCATGGCGGCGAAGGATGCGGGGTCGATCTGCGCCGCGCAGCCGGTGACGATGAGCCGCGCCCCCGGGTTCTCGCGCCGCGCCCGGCGGATCGCCTGGCGTGCCTGGCGCTCGGCCTCGGCGGTGACGGCGCAGGTGTTGACGATCACCGCGTCGCCGAGCCCCGCGGCGCGGGCGTGCGCGCGCATCACCTCCGACTCGAAGGCGTTGAGGCGGCAGCCGAAGGTGACGATTTGCGGCTGCCGCGCCTGGGCTGATTGCGCCGAGGCTGATATCGTCGCCTCCTTCGGGACAGGCGCCGGAACGGTGGTGCTGCGGGTCATGGAGCGGGTTATAGGAGCCGCCGCCGCCGCTGTCCACCGAGGCGCCCGAGGAGGGAGCGGCATGACCGAGGCGCTGACGTTCACCTGTAAGGTCTGCGGCGAGGAGCACGAAGGCCTGCCCGACTTCGGCTTCGACGCGCCGGTCTATTACCTGCAGGTGCCGGAGGCGGAGCGCGCCGCGCGCTGCCGGCTGAGCAGCGACTTCTGCGTCATCGACGAGCGCTACCACTTCGTGCGCGCGGTCCTCATGATTCCCGTGCTCGGGACCGCGCAGACCTTTGGCTGGGGCGTGTGGAGCTCGCTCAGCCCGGAGAACTTCCGGCGCTACCTCGACATCTGGTCGCTCGACGACCCGGGCCAAGAGGGCCCCTATTTCGGCTGGCTGTCGAACCGCCTGCCGTTCTACCCGGACACCCTGGAGCTCAAGCTCAAGGTGGTGCTGCAGCCGGACGGCCAGCGGCCCCTGCTCGAGCTCGAGCCCAACGACCATCCCCTGGCGGTGGACCAGCGCGACGGAATCGCCTGGGCGCGGGCGGTCGAGATGGCCGAGGCGCTGATGCACCCGGAGGCGCCGCCCCCCGCCAAATAGAGCGCGGTCGTCCTAACGTTGGGCGGCCAGGGCCGCGGGGTCGACCTCGCCGACGAAGGAGATCGCCACCGGGCCGGCCATCAGCACATGGCAGTCGGCGCGCCACGCGATGTCGAGCGCGCCGCCGTCGACCACCACGCGCACCCGCCGCCCGGTCAGGCCGCGCCGCGCCGCCGCCACCGCCGCGGCGCAGGCGCCGCTGCCGCAGGCCCGGGTCAGCCCGGCGCCGCGCTCCCAGACCCGCAGGCGCAGGGTGTCCGGGCCGGTGACCTGGGCGACGCCGATGTTGGCGCGCTCCGGGAACAGCGGGTCGTGCTCCAGCTTGGGGCCGAGGGCGAAGATCGGCACCTCGGCGATGTCGGGCACGAAGAAGGTGGCATGCGGGTTGCCCATGCTGGTCGCGACGGGGTCGGCCAGCCCGTCGAGCGCCAGGTCGAGGTGCAGGGTGTCCATCTCGCGCGCCAGCGGGATGTCCCGCCAGTCGAACCGCGCCTCGCCCATGTCGACCGAGACCAGCCCGTCCTCGCCTGCCCGCGCCCGCAGCAGCCCGGCCCGGGTCTCCAGGGCGATCTCCTCGGCGTCATTGGCGGCCAGCAGCAGCGAGGCGGCGCAGCGCGTGCCGTTGCCGCAGGCGCCCACCTCGCCGCCATCGGAATTGAGGAAGCGCAGGGAGACGGCCGCCTCGTCGCGCCGCGCCGGCTCCAGGATGACAATCTGGTCGCAGCCCACGCCCTCGCGGCGGTCGGCCAGCGCACGGGCCTCCGCCTCGCCGAGCGCGAAGGGGGTCTCGCGGGCGTCGACGACCACGAAGTCGTTGCCCAGTCCGTGCATCTTGATGAAGCGCCGAGCGGCCATGCTGCGGGTTATAGGGCCAGCCGGCCCCGGAAGTCCATCCGAACGGCGGCGACCCAGTCGTTGCCGCCCCTGTCAAGGCCGGGGCGCAGGCCCTATAGTGCCGCCGGACCCCCCGGGAGGAAGATACGAATGAACCGGTCGATCGCCTGGCCGCGGAAGACGCGCGAGCTGCACAACCACCACATCGATTCGACGATCTGGAACGACTTCCGCTTCCGCGACGACGACATCGTCATCGCGACCTACGGAAAGGCGGGCACGACCTGGGTGCAGCAGATCGTCGCCCAGCTCCTGTTCGCGGGCACGGAGGGCCTCGAGGTCGCCGAGATGTCGCCCTGGCTCGACCTGCGGGTGCCGCCGAAGGAGGTCAAGCTGCCGGCGGTCGAGGCGCAGACCCATCGCCGCTTCGTCAAGACCCATCTGCCGGTCGACGCCCTGGTGTTCTCGCCGCGCGCCAAGTACCTCTACATCGGGCGCGACGGCCGCGACGTGGTGTGGAGCATGTACAACCACCACTCCAACGCCAACGCGCTGTGGTATCAGGCGCTCAACGACACGCCGGGCCGGATCGGGCCGCCGATCGAGCCGCCGCCGGCGGACGTGTGCCAATATTTCCACGACTGGCTCACGCGCGACGGGTACCCCTTCTGGCCGTTCTGGGAGAACGTCCGCTCGTGGTGGGCGCTGCGCGCGCTGCCCAACGCGATGCTGTTGCACTTCTCCCAGCTCAGGGCGGACCTGCCGGGGCAGGTGCGCCGCATCGCCCGCTTTCTCGACATCCCGATCGACGAGGCCCGCTGGGACGCGATTCTCGAACACTGCGGATTCGATTACATGAAGCGGCATGCCGCCAAGAGCGTGCCGCTGGGCGGGGCCTTCTGGGACGGCGGCGCCCAGACCTTCGTGCACAAGGGCACCAACGGGCGTTGGCGCGACCGGCTCCCGCCCGAGGAGAGTGCGGCCTACGAGCGGCGCGCCGCAGCGGAGCTGGGCGCCGCCTGCGCCCGCTGGCTGGCGACCGGCGCAGCGCCCGACTGAGGCCGGCAGGCGATCGCTATTCGGGGGTCGGTGTCCGCGTGTCGACGCGCTTGACCGGACCCGGCCGCGGCCCTATGGTCCGCGCCGACCAGCGCCATGGGTGACATCCCGGCGACCCCGGTCAGCCGGGGAGCCCCGCCAGTCCGCGAGTTTCGCGCACTGGCGCCTTCACCGTTTGGGCTGACGGATGGATTAGCGGATCGGTAACGGGCGGCATGTTCGACAACCTGCAGGAACGCCTCGGCGACGTCCTCGATAAGCTGCGCCGGCGCGGCGCGCTCAGCGAGGCCGACGTCACCGCCGCGCTGCGCGAGGTGCGCGTGGCGCTGCTCGAGGCCGACGTCGCCCTGCCGGTGGTCAAGGACTTCATCGAAAAGGTGCGCGAGCAGGCCGCCGGGCAGGAGGTCCTGCGCTCGGTCACGCCCGGCCAGATGGTGGTCAAGATCGTCCACGACCACCTGGTCGAGACGCTCGGCACGGCGGAGGTCCCGCTCAACGTCGAGGTGCCGCCGCCGGCGGTGGTCATGCTGGTCGGCCTGCAGGGCTCGGGCAAGACGACGAGCTGCGCCAAGATCGGCCTGCGCCTGACGGAGAAGCGCAAGAAGAAGGTCCTGATGGCCTCGCTCGACGTGCGCCGCCCGGCCGCGCAGGACCAGCTGCGCATGCTCGGCCTGCAGTCCGGCGTCAAGGTGCTCGACAACGTGCCGGGCGAGCCGCCGGTGGCGATCGCCAAGCGCGCGGTACAGAGCGGCGCGCTCGAGGGCTACGACGTCATCCTGCTCGACACCGCCGGCCGGCTCGCCATCGACGACGAGCTGATGGCCGAGGCCGCGGCGGTGCGCGACGCGGTCAAGCCGCACGAGACCCTGCTGGTCGCCGACGCCATGACCGGCCAGGACGCGGTCAACGTCGCCAGCGCCTTCAAGGACAAGGTGGGCCTCACCGGCATCATGCTGACCCGCGTCGACGGCGACGCGCGCGGCGGCGCGGCGCTCTCGATGCGTGCGGTGACCGGCTGTCCGATCAAGTTGCTCGGTGTCGGCGAGAAGCTCGACGCGGTCGAGGCCTTTCACCCCGATCGCGTCGCCTCGCGCATCCTCGGCATGGGCGACGTGGTCTCGCTGGTCGAGAAGGCCGCCGAGACGATCGAGCAGGACGAGGCCGAGAAGCTGGCCCGCAAGATCGAGAAGGGCAAGTTCGACCTCGACGACCTCGGCCAGCAGCTGCGCCAGATGCAGAAGATGGGCGGGCTGAGCGGCATGATGAACCTGCTGCCCGGCATGTCCAAGGCGCAGGCCGAGCAGCTGAAGAAGGCCAAGGTCGACGACAGCGTGCTCAAGCGCCAGCTCGCGATGCTGGCCTCCATGACGCCGACCGAACGGCGCCGGCCGGAGATCATCAAGGCGAGCCGCAAGCAGCGTATCGCCGCCGGCTCGGGCACCAGCGTGCCGGAGATCAACAAGCTCCTGAAACAGCACATGGAAGCCAGCCGCATGATGAAGAAGGTCCGCAAGATGGGAAAGAAGGGCCTGATGCGCGGCGGCCTCGGCAGCTTGCTGCCGCCCGGCGGCGGCTTCCCGCGCTGAACGCCAAGCTCGACGAACCGAAAGACAGAGAAGGACGACCCAAGACATGGCATTGAGACTGAGACTGGCCCGCGGCGGCGCCAAGAAGCGCCCCTTCTACCGCATCGTGGTCGCCGACTCGCGCAGTCCGCGCGACGGCCGCTTCATCGAGAAGATCGGCACCTACGATCCGATGCTGGCCAAGGACCACCCCGACCGCATCCGCCTGAACGAGGAGCGCGCCAGGCACTGGCTGTCCAACGGCGCGCTGCCGAGCGACCGCGTCGCCCGCTTCCTGGGCCAGGCCGGGATTCTCGCAGCGCGCGCGGTGCCGCAGCAGACCAAGAAGAGCCAGCCCAAGGCCAAGGCGCAGGAGCGGATGAAGGAGGCCGAGGAGGCCAAGAAGGCGGCGGCCGAGACGGCCGCGGCCCCCAAGGAGGAAGCCCCCGCGGAGGAAGTCCCCGCGGAGGAGGCCCCCGCCGAGCCGGCGCCGGCCGAGGACGCGCCGGCCGAGTCCTGAGGCCGGCCGCGGATGACGGCGGCCGGCGGGCGTCCGATCTGCCTCGGGGTGATCGTCGCCGCGCATGGCGTGCGGGGCCTGGTGAAGATCAAGAGCTTTACCGAGACCCCCGAGGATCTGACGGCCTACGGGCCGCTGCACGACGAGGCCGGGCGGCGGTGCTTCGAGATCGCGCTGACCGGCCGGGCCAAGGACCTGCTGCTCGCCCGCGTGGCCCGGGTCGAGGACCGCGATGCGGCCGAGGCGCTGAAGGGGACGCGGCTCTACGTCGAGCGCGCCGCCCTGCCGGAGCCGGAGCCGGAGACCTATTACCATGCCGACCTCGTCGGCCTGCCGGTCGAGGACGAGGCCGGCGAGCCCCTCGGCCGGGTGGCCGCGGTGCAGAACTTCGGGGCCGGCGACCTGATCGAGGTCGAAGGGCCGGACGGGACGACGCAGGCGCTGCCCTTCACCCGGGCGGCGGTACCGCTGGTGGACATCGCGGGCGGCCGCCTGGTGGTCCGCTGGCCGGAGGAGGTCGGGCCGGAGGAGGTCGGGCCGGAGCAGGCGGCGGCGGACGCGGCGGCGACGAAAGAGGGCGAGGCGGGCTGATCGGGGCGGCCGGCGCTGGACAAGGCGCCGGCGAGGCGGCATAAAGCGCCGCCCGCGCTCCCGCGGTCCGGGACGGCGCGCCGGCGGCGGCGCAGACGGAGTGGCTCAGACGGAGTGGCTCAGACGGAGCGGTTCAGACGGGGCGCGGGAGGCGAGGCGCGGGAAACGGGGCGATGTGCGCGGCGACGGCGCCTTGGACGGCACGGGTGCTCACTCTCTTCCCGGAGATGTTTCCGGGCATGCTGGGTTTGAGCCTCGCCGGGAAGGCGCTGGAGACGGGTTTGTGGGCGCTCGACGTTCTGGACATTCGGAATTTCGCGCGCGATAAACACCGGTCCGTCGACGACACGCCGTTCGGCGGCGGGCCTGGCATGGTCATGCGGCCCGACGTCGTCGATGCCGCCCTCTGCGCTGCGCGGGACCGCGCCGGCGGCGATGGCGGCAGGGGCGGAACCGGCGGGCCGGTCATCTACCTGACTCCGCGCGGGCGTCTGCTGCGGCAGGACTTGGTGCGGGATCTGGCGGCGGGGCCGGGCGCGACCCTGCTGTGCGGCCGTTACGAGGGCGTCGATCAGCGGGTGCTCGACGCCCACGCGGTGACCGAGGTGAGCGTCGGCGACTATGTGCTCTCGGGCGGGGAGCCGGCGGCCCTGGTCCTGCTCGACGCCGTGGTGCGTTTGCTGCCCGGCGTGATGGGGAACGAGGCCAGCCCGGCGGAGGACTCCTTCGAGCGCGGACTGCTGGAGTACCCGCTCTTTACGCGGCCCGCCGAATGGCGCGGCCGCGCGGTGCCCGAGGTCCTGCTCTCCGGGCACCACGAGATGGTCCGCCGCTGGCGGCGGGAGCAGGCGGAACGAGTGACCGAGGCGCGGCGACCGGACCTTTGGGCGCGCTACCTCGAAGGCAAGGACGAGGACGAAGGACGAGAGAGATGAACACGATCGAAAAGCTCGAGCAGACGCAGATCGAACAGCTGGCCGCCGGCCGCCAGATTCCGGATTTCAGCCCGGGCGATACGCTGCGCGTCAACGTGAAGGTCGTCGAGGGTTCGCGCGAGCGCATCCAGGCCTTCGAAGGCGTCTGCATCGCGCGCAAGAACCGCGGCCTGCAGTCGTCCTTCACGGTGCGCAAGATCTCCTACAACGAAGGGGTCGAGCGCATCTTCCCGCTTTACAGCCCGCGCATCGATTCGATCGAGCTTGTGCGGCGCGGCGACGTGCGGCGGGCCAAGCTCTACTACCTGCGGGGTCGGCGCGGCAAGTCGGCGCGGATCTCCGAGAAGACGACCGGCGCGGCGGGCAAGGCCGCGGTCGCCGAGCGCCAGGAGGCCGCCGCCGCGAAGGCGGAGGCGCAGAAGGCGACCAAGAAGAAAGCCGCCAGGAAGGCCTCCGCCGCGGACGAATAGGCGGTAGGAGATTCCCGCACGCGCCGGCCCGCGGCCGGCGATGCGGAGCCTGCGGCGGCGCGCTGCCATGCCGCGGCCGCCCGGCGCGGTTCCGGGAGCGCAGTCCGGGCCTGCAGTTCGGGCCTGCAGTCCGGGCCTGCAGTCCGGGCCTGCGCCGGCGCGACTTCGGCCTGTTCGGGATGAGCGAGATGACGCAACCGCGCACGTTGTTCGACAAGATCTGGGACAGCCACCTGGTCGATCGCCAGGACGATGGCACCTGCCGCATCTATATCGACCGGCACCTGGTGCACGAGGTGACCAGCCCGCAGGCCTTCGAGGGCTTGCGCCTCGCCGGCCGGCAGGTGCGCCGACCGGACGCGACGCTGGCCGTCGCCGACCACAACGTACCGACCTCCGACCGCTCCAAGGGGATCGTCGACGAGGAGAGCCGCATCCAGGTCGAGACCCTGGCGCGCAACTGTGCCGACTTCGGCGTGCCGTTCATCGCGATGGACGACGTGCGCCAGGGCATCGTGCACATCATCGGGCCGGAACAAGGCTTCACCCTGCCCGGGATGACCATCGTCTGCGGCGACTCGCACACCTCGACCCACGGCGCCTTCGGGGCCCTCGCATTCGGCATCGGCACCTCCGAGGTCGAGCACGTGCTGGCGACCCAGACGCTCATCCAGAAGCCGGCCAAGAACATGCGCGTGACCGTCGCGGGCGGGCGGCCGCTGGGGGTGACCGCCAAGGACCTGGTCCTGGCGATCATCGGCAAGATCGGCACCGCCGGCGGCACCGGACACGTCATCGAATACGCCGGCGAGGCGATCCGCGAACTGTCCATGGAAGGCCGCATGACGGTCTGCAACATGTCGATCGAGGCCGGCGCGCGGGCCGGCCTGATCGCGCCCGACGAGACCACCTTCGACTACGTCCGAGGCCGCCCCATGGCGCCCAAGGCGGGCCAGTGGGAGGCGGCGCTCGCGTATTGGAAGACGCTGCCCTCCGATCCCGGCGCGCGCTACGACACCGAGGTCGCACTCGAGGCGGCCGAGATCGTGCCGCAGGTGACCTGGGGCACCAGCCCCGAGGACGTGGTGCCGGTGACCGGCCGCGTGCCCGACCCTGCGGCGACGCCGGACGAGGCCAAGCGCCATGCCATGCAGCGGGCGCTCGACTACATGGGCCTCGCGGCCGGCACGCCGATGGCGGACATCCGCGTCGACAAGGTCTTCATCGGCTCCTGCACCAACGGCCGCATCGAGGACCTGCGCGAGGCTGCCGCGATCGCCCGCGGCCGCAGGGTCGCCGAGGGCGTCTATGCCATGGTCGTGCCCGGCTCGGGCCTGGTGAAGCACCAGGCCGAGGAGGAAGGCCTCGACAGGGTCTTCGTCGAGGCCGGCTTCGACTGGCGCGAGCCCGGCTGCTCGATGTGCCTGGCCATGAACGCCGACCGGCTGGAGCCGGGCGAGCGCTGCGCCTCCACCTCGAACCGCAACTTCGAGGGCCGCCAGGGCCGCGGCGGACGGACGCACCTGGTCAGCCCCGGCATGGCGGCCGCGGCGGCGGTCACCGGCCACCTCTCCGATGTGCGCGACCTGGCGGGCTGAGGTTATGGCGGCGCAGGCCAAAGCGAGCGGCGGCTGCCTCTGTGGCGCGGTGCGCTACGAGTCCAGCGTGGCACCATCGGACGCGAGCTATTGCCATTGCCGCATGTGCCAGCAAAGCGTCGGCAACGCCTTCGCGATCTATGCCGATTTTCCGACCGCGGCATTCCGCTTCGTCGCCGGCGCGCCGAAGGTCTACCGCTCCTCGTCCTTCGCCGAGCGCGGCTTCTGCGCCGATTGCGGGACGCCGCTCACGTTTCAGTATGTCGCGCGGCCGGAGCGGATCTCGGTGACGCTCGGCAGCCTCGACGATCCGGCGGCCTACCCGCCGCAGCGCCACGAGGGAGTCGAGGGTTGGCTGTCCTGGCTCAAAATGGACGACGGGCTGCCGCACGAGACGACGGAGCAGGACCCCGAGTTCCAGCGCTTGCGCGCCGCCGCTGAAGCGACGCCGTCGCCGGGGCAGGAACCGGGCACGAAGGGAAGGGCGTAGCCGCGATGGAGAAATTCACCAAACTGAGCGCCGTGGCGGCGCCGCTGCCGATGGCCAACGTCGATACCGACATGATCATCCCCAAGCAGTTCCTGAAGACGATCAAGCGGACCGGGCTGTCCAAGGGGCTGTTCTATGACATGCGCTTCGACGAGAAGGGCAACCCGAAGCTCGATTTCGTCCTCGACCATCCGGCCTACAAGAACGCCGCGATTCTGATCGCGGGACGCAACTTCGGCTGCGGCTCGTCGCGCGAGCATGCGCCCTGGGCGCTGCTCGACGCCGGAATCCGCTGCATCATCGCGCCCAGCTTCGCCGACATCTTCTACAACAACTGCTTCAAGAACGGCATCCTGCCGGTCGCCCTGCCGCAAGAGCAGGTCGACCTTCTGATGGACGACGCGCAGCGCGGTGCCAACGCCATCGTCACGGTCGACCTGGACAAGCAGGAGATCACCGGACCGGACGGCGGGACGATCCGTTTCGAGATCGACCCATTCCGCAAGCACTGTCTGCTGAACGGTCTCGACGACATCGGCCTGACTCTGCAGAAGGCCGAGAAGATCGACGACTACGAAGCGCGCCAGCGACAGGCGCAGCCCTGGCTGTTCGCCTGAGCCCCACGGCATCCGCACGGCAATCACGACGGGAGGACGAGCAAAAACCATGTCCGCGAACAAGAAGCTTCTCATCCTGCCGGGCGACGGCATCGGCTCCGAGGTCATGGTCGAGGTGCGCCGCGTGGTCGATTGGTTCGACCAGCGCCGCGCGGTGTCGTTCGACCTAGACGAGGGCCTGGTCGGCGGCGCCGCGATCGATGCGGAGGGCGCGCCGATCAGCGACGCGACCATGGACAAGGCGATGGCCGCGGATGCGGTCCTGCTCGGCGCGGTCGGCGGGCCGATGTGGGACGACCTGCCGTTCGAGCAGAAGCCGGAGCGCGGGCTGCTGCGCCTGCGCAAGGACATGGCGCTCTACGCCAACCTGCGCCCGGCGATCTGTTTCGAGTCCCTCAAGGATTCCTCCTCGCTCAAGCCCGAGGTCGTTTCCGGGCTCGACATCATGATCGTCCGCGAGCTGACCGGCGGGGTCTACTTCGGCACGCCGCGCGGCATCGAGGAGCTGCCCGACGGCACGCGCCGCGGCATCAACACGCAGGTCTACACCACGCCCGAGATTCGCCGCGTCGCGCGCGTCGCCTTCGAACTCGCCCGCAAGCGCGGCAACAAGGTGTGTTCGGTCGAGAAGGCCAACGTCATGGAGTCCGGCGTGCTGTGGCGCCAGGAGGTGCAGAAGCTGCACGACGCCGAATACGGGGACGTCGGCCTCAGCCACATGTACGCCGACAACTGCGCCATGCAGCTCGTCCGCAACCCGAAGCAGTTCGACGTCATCGTGACCGACAACCTGTTCGGCGACATGCTGTCGGACGAAGCGAGCATGCTGACCGGCTCGCTCGGCATGCTGCCCTCGGCCTCGCTCGGCGATCCCGACGCCAGCGGCCGACGCCGCGCGCTCTACGAGCCGGTGCACGGTTCGGCGCCGGACATCGCGGGCAAGGGCGTCGCCAATCCGCTGGCCTGCATCCTCAGCTACTCCATGATGCTGCGCTATTCCTTCGATCTCGACGACGACGCCAGGCTGGTAGAGCAGGCGGTGCAGAACGTGCTCGACGGGGGCAAGCGCACCGCCGACATCGTCGGCCCGGGCGGCACGGCGCTGTCGACCACGCAGATGGGCGACGCGGTGCTGGCTGAGCTGGACCGCCTGGCGGCGTGACCCGACGGCGCGGCGCCGCCGCGGGCCGCCGGGACGGCAAGGACGAAATTCCCGACGCGTCGGGCGCGCCGCCGGCCTCACAAAATCGTCAAGATTCTGCCGATTGACGAGTTCCCGACGCTGGGGGTAGGATTCCTGCGGTCTCAACAACGAAAGGAGGTGATCCGGTGTCTAAGACATTAGCGATGTTCGCGATGGCGCTCGGCATTCTCGCCATCTCTGCCGGATCGTCCTTCGCGGGGTGCGGCGCCGACCACACGCAGAGCGTGTCGGTCGATACGCAAACCGCCTCGACCGGGACGGCCGGTGGTGGAACCGTGTCGGTGCCGGTCCAGGAGGACAGCTCGGATTGACGGGCTGGTGACCCGCGATATTGCGAAAGGCCGCCCGGCGACGGGCGGCCTTTTATCTTGCGGGCCCTATTCCCGGCCGGCGGCGTGACGGTCGATCTCGCCCTGCAGGCGGCCGGCGAGGAACAGGCCTAGCATGCGCAGGTCGCTGAGCAGCGACCATAGCGGATAGCGGAAGGTGGCCGGGCGGTTGCGCTCGATCGCCAGATGGCCGAGCCAGGCCAAGCCGTAGCCAAAGACGATCGCGCCCAGCACGAGGCGCCAGTCGGCGGTCGCCAGGCCGGCGGCGAGGGCCGGCAGCGCCGCCCCCGTGCCCAGCAGATGCAGGACCCGGGTTCCCGGTTTGCTGTGCTCCCCCAGGTAGAACGGCCAGAATTCCCGATAGCTGCCGATTCGCCCGGTCATGGCGGTGCTTGCAAATCCGTTCCAGGGGCCTTACGTCAACGGCGATATCTATACCTCAGACCAGGAAACGGGCGAAATCCATGGGATACAAGGTGGCCGTCGTCGGCGCGACCGGCGCCGTCGGCAGGGAGATGCTGACCACGCTGGCCGAGCGCGCCTTCCCGGCCGACGAGGTCGTGGCGCTCGCGTCCGAGCGCTCGGCCGGCGCCAGCGTGTCGTTCGGCGAGGACGAGGTCCTCAAGGTCCAGGCCCTGGCCGGGTTCGACTTCCGCGGCACCGACATCGTGCTGTCCTCGCCCGGCGCCAAGGTGTCGGCCGAGCACAGCCCGCGTGCGGCCAAGGCCGGCGCGGTGGTGATCGACAACACCTCGCAGTTCCGCATGGACCCGGACGTGCCGCTGGTGGTGCCCGAGGTCAATCCGGAAGCCATCGCCGGTTACGCGCGGCGCAACATCATCGCCAATCCGAACTGCTCGACCATCCAGATGGTGGTCGCGCTCAAGCCGCTGCACGACATCGCCCGGATCCGCCGGGTCGTCGTCGCCACCTACCAGTCGACCTCGGGCGGCGGCAAGGACACGATGGACGAGCTGTTCAACCAGACGCGCGGCATCTACGTCAACGAGCCGGTGCAGCCGGAGCACTTCACCAAGCAGATCGCGTTCAACGTCATTCCCCACATCGACGTCTTCATGGAAGACGGCTCGACCAAGGAGGAATGGAAGATGATGGTCGAGACCAAGAAGATCCTCGACCCGGCGATCAAGGTGAGCGCGACCTGCGTGCGCGTGCCGGTGTTCATTGGCCACGCCGAGGCGGTCAACGTCGAGTTCGATTCGCCAATCGACGAGAACGAGGCGCGCGAGGCCCTGCGCAACGCGCCGGGCATCACCGTGATCGATCATCGGATCGACGACGGCTACGTGACGCCGGCCGAATGCGTCGGCGAGGACTCCGTCTATGTCAGCCGGCTGCGCAGCGACCCCACCGTCGAGCACGGCCTGTCGCTCTGGGTGGTCGCCGACAACCTGCGCAAGGGCGCGGCGCTCAACGCGGTACAGATCGCCGAGCTGCTGACCCGGGACTACCTGGTCGAGACGCGCGTCGGGGAATCGGTCGGCTGACGGCGCGGCCGCCCTTGGCGGTCATTCCAGGGTTTCGACCGGAAAGCGCCGCGACGGCTTGGCGATTTCGTCCTGCGCGGCGATCAGCGCCAGCTCGCGCCGGCTGAGCTTCCCGGTCCGCCTCATGACGGCATAGATCGCCGCCCCGGCCGCCGCCAGCGCCTCGGCCGGATCGCGGTTGCGCAGGTAATGCCCGAGAAAGAGCGCCGCGACGGCATCGCCGGCGCCGTTGGGCGCGGTCTGGAACGGCACCATCGGCGTCGCGATGCGCCAGGCGCCGGCGGCCGTCACCGCCAGCATCTCGATTCGGTCCGCCGGGGTCTCGGCGTGGCGCAGGCTGGTGACCACGACCACGGAGGGGCCGAGCGCCAGCAGTTGGCGCGCCGCGGCCAGCGCATCCGCCAGGGTGGCGACCCGGCCGCCGGTCAGGTGCTCCAGCTCGAACACGTTGGGCGTGACGATGTCGGCGGCCGGAACCGCCTGGTCGCGCAGGAACTCCGGGATGCCGTCGCGCACGTAGAAGCCTTCGCCGATATCGCCCATCACCGGGTCGCAAAGATAGAGGGCGTCGGGGTTGGCGTGGCGCACGGCGGCCAGCGCGCCGAGCACGGCCTCGCCGATGGCGGCCTCTCCCAGATAGCCCGAGAGAACCGCCCGGCAGCTGCCGAGGACGCCGCGCGCGGCGATTCCCGCCAGCACCTCCGTCACGTGGGCCGCGCCCAGCACGGTCCCGGCGAAATCGCCGTAACCCAGGTGGTTGGAGTACTGCACGGTGTGCACCGGCCAGACGTCGAAGCCCAGGCGCTGCAGGGGAAAGACCGCGGCGGAGTTGCCGACGTGACCGTACGCGACGTGCGACTGGATGGAGAGAATCGACATGCGACCTGCCTGGTTCCGATGACGCCGGAGGCGCCGGCCGGGCCGGCCTCGCGCCCGGCGCCGCCACCTTGCCACAGCCGCCGCTTCGGTTATAGTCGCTGCCGATTTTTTGCAACTGCGAAATGGGAGCGAGACCATGCCTGCGACGGCCCGTCCACGGCGCAGCGTCCTCTACATGCCGGGCGCCAATACCCGCGCCCTGGAGAAGGGCCGCAGCCTGCCGGCCGACGCCCTGATCCTCGATCTCGAGGACGCGGTCGCGGCCGACGCCAAGGAGCACGCCCGCGCCAACATCGCGGCGGCGATCGACCAGGGCGGCTACGGCCACCGCGAGCTCGTCGTGCGCATCAACCCGCTCAACACGCCCTGGGGCTACGCCGACCTGGCGGCGATGTGCAAGACCAAGGCCGACGCCATCCTGCTGCCCAAGGTCGAGAGCGCGGACATCGTCCGCCAGGCGGTGGCCGTCATGGCGGCCCAGGGGGCGCATGAGGACATGACGATCTGGGCCATGATGGAGACCCCGCTCGGCACGCTGCACGTCGAGGAGATTTCGGCCTCGACGCCGCGCCTGGGCTGCCTCGTCATGGGCACCTCGGACTTGGCCAAGGACCTGCACGCCAGCCACACGCGCGACCGCGTGCCGATGGTCACCAGCCTCGGCCTCTGTCTGCTGGCGGCGCGCGCCTACGGCTTGGTGATCCTCGATGGGGTGCATCTCGACCTGCGCGACGACGAGGGCCTGGAGTATTCCTGCCGCCAGGGCCTCGAGCTCGGCTTCGATGGCAAGACGCTGATCCACCCGCGCACCATCGAGATCGCCAACCGCGTCTTCGCGCCCTCGCCCGACGAAGTCGAGTGGTCGCACAAGATCATCAAGGCGCACGCCGAGGCGGTCGCTCAGGGCAAGGGCGTCGCGGTCTTCGAGGGCAAGCTGATCGAGAACCTGCACGTCGAGAACGCCAAGCGCATCGTCACGCTCGACCGCCAGATCAAGGAGAACGAGGCGGCCATGGACGGCGGCGCGACATCGAAGGCCGCCAGCGCCTAGCCGGCGGCGGGACGGCCATGAGCGGACAGGGCGGCAAGACCAATCCCGGCAACTTCTTCGAGGACTTTCGCGCCGGACAGGTCCTGCGCCACGCCACGCCACGCAGCGTGAGCGCGGCCGACCAGGTGCTCTACACCGCGCTCACCGGCACGCGCTTCGCACTCAATTCTTCGGACGAATTCGCCCGCGCGCTTGGCCTGCCGCGGGCGCCGCTCGACGACCTTCTCGTGTTTCACATCGTCTTCGGCCGCACCGTTCCCGACGTTTCGCTCAACGCGGTGGCCAACCTGGGCTACGCCGGCTGCCGCTTCGGCGCGCCGGTCTATCCCGGCGATACCGTGACCGCCGAGAGCACGGTCATCGGGCTGCGCGAGACATCGAGCGGCACCAGCGGCGTGGTCACGGTGCGCTCGCTCGGCCGCAATCAGCACGGCGAGACGGTGCTCGAGTACATCCGCTGGGTGCTGGTCAACAAACGCGACGAGTCCGCGCCGGCGCCCGCGCCCGTGCAGCCCGATCTGCCCGAGTCGGTGTCGCCGGCGCAGTTTGCGCTGCCGGCCGGCATGGACTTCTCCGGCTACGACCCGGTGCTCGGCGGCGCGCCGCACCTCTGGGACGACTACGCGGTCGGCGAGCGCATCGACCATGTCGATGCCATGACCCTGGAGGAGGCCGAGCACCAGATGGCGACCCGGCTCTACCAGAACACCGCCAAGGTGCATTTCAACCAGCACCAAGCGGCGGCCGGCCGCTTTGGCCGTCGCATCGTCTATGGCGGCCACGTCATCAGCCTGGCGCGCGCCCTGAGCTTCAATGGCCTGGGGGCCGCGATCCGGGTCGCGGCGATCAACGGCGGCCGGCACGTCAATCCCTGTTTCGCGGGTGACACGATCTACGCCTGGTCCGAGGTGCTCGACAAGATGCCGCTGCCCGGGCGCGCCGACGTCGGCGCCCTACGCCTGCGCAGCGTCGCGGTGAAGGACCGCGCGTGCAGCGATTTCCCGCTCACCGGGACCGACGGCAAGCCGGACCCGGCCGTCCTACTCGATCTCGATTACAGCGTGCTGCTGCCGCGCCGCGGGACGGCGGCCTAAACGCGCGAGACGCCGGGGACGGCAGGAGACCCGACCGCATCGCGCTCCGGTGGAACGCACCCCGACGTCTCGACGAGCCGTAGCCGGCCCGGCACGCGGCAGCGCGGACACAATCCGGCCGGGATCCCCGTGCTGCGGCCGAACCTGGCATGACGGCCGCAACGCGCTGCCGGTGCAAACGTCACGGTCAAATGCGCCGCACCGGGCTGGATCCGACGCCGCGGGCCCCGATCCGGCCGCGCTCGATCACGTTCAAATCCGGGGGCGGGAGGCCTGGCCCCACCGCGCGTCCCGGCGTTCCGGCCGGACGGCGTCGGGGGTGGGAGACACCCCGCCGTCCGGGCCGCACCGTCCCGCCCGCGCAGGTCGGGCGCAACGGGCCGTGATCGAGCGGCCGGAGGCGCACGAGGCCCGCCGCGCCGCTCTCGGCCGAGGCTCGCCGCCGGCAAGGCGAAAAGCCGTGGCCGCTTCCGCGTGACCGTGCCAGGGTTGCGGGTTCGCCGGGACACGGCAACCGGCAAGCCCGGCGCGGCGCCAGAATCCTGTTGAAAAGCCGGTGTTTTGCGCACCGTCTGTCCACAAGGACTGCACGGGCTTATCCACGGCGCGTCCGCTGCGGCCCGCGGCGAACCGCCCATCGCGGCCCGCAACGGCCCAAGGAGTTATCCGGCGCGGCGGCCGGGCGAGAGGCAGGGCGGCGGCCGCCGCCCGTCGCAGGGGCGACGTTGACCCATGCTGCATCGCGGTCTATATCACAGCGAGCATGTGATTCTACGAGGCGCGTCCGGCATTTCGTCGGTTTCGGCGCCGTCACCGCGCGGAGGCCCGCTGCATGTCTGCCGAAAATCGGCCGCTTTCTCCGCACCTGCAGGTCTATCGGCCGCAGCTCACCTCTGTCTTGTCCTTCATGCACCGCTTTACCGGGTCGGGGCTGGCCGTGGGCACCTTGCTGCTGGTCTATTGGCTGGTCGCCGTGGCCTCCGGTCCGGACGCCTACGAGACGGCGCAGAACCTGATCGGCTCGTTCATCGGGCGCCTGTTCCTGTTCGGCTGGACGGTCGCCCTGTTTTATCACCTGTGCAACGGGATCCGGCATCTCGTCTGGGACACGGGCCGCGCCCTCGACCTCGAAGGGGTCTATCTCGGCGGCTGGCTGGTGCTGATCGGCACCGGCGCACTCACCCTGCTGTCCTGGATCTTCGGTTACGTCGCCATGGGGGCGTTCTAGCCGTGGCGGAGCGCAAGGCATCGCTGCGCTCGCCGCTCGGGCGCGTGCGCGGCCTCGGGGCCGCCAAGGAGGGCACGGGACACTGGTGGGCGGAACGGATGACGGCGCTGGCCCTGGTGCCCCTGACCTTCTGGTTCGTCGCCTCGGTCGTCGCCCTGGCCGGGGCCGACTATCAGACCATGCGCGACTGGATGTCGTCGCCGGTGGTGGCCGGCCTGTTGATCCTGGTGGTCGTCATCACCTTCTATCACATGTCGCTCGCGGTGCAGGTGGTGATCGAGGACTACGTGCATTACGAGCCGGCGAAATATTTCGGCCTGATCGCGGTCAAGGCGCTCTGCACCCTGCTCGGCCTGACCGGCGTGCTCTCCGTTCTCATCGTTCTGTTCCGTGGCTAGCGCGAAACCATGACGCTCGCATATGAGATTCACGATCACACCCACGACGTCGTCGTGGTCGGCGCCGGCGGCGCCGGCCTGCGCGCGACCCTCGGCCTGGCCGAGGCGGGCCTGAAGACCGCCTGCATCACCAAGGTGTTCCCGACGCGCAGCCATACCGTTGCGGCGCAGGGCGGTATCTCCGCGGCGCTCGGCAACATGGGCGAGGACGACTGGCGCTGGCACGCCTACGACACCGTCAAGGGGTCGGACTGGCTCGGCGACCAGGACGCCATCGAGTACATGACCAAGGAGGCGCCGAACGCGGTCATCGAGCTGGAGCACTACGGCGTGCCCTTCAGCCGCACCGACGCCGGCACGATCTATCAGCGGCCCTTCGGCGGCATGACCACGCGCTTCGGCGAGGGCATCGCGCAGCGCACCTGCGCCGCCGCCGACCGGACCGGCCACGCCATCCTGCACACCCTCTATCAGCAGAGCCTGCGTCATCGCGCCGAGTTCTTCATCGAATACTTCGCCATCGACCTGATGATGGAGGACGGCGCCTGCCGCGGCGTCGTCGCGTGGAACCTGGACGACGGCACGATCCATCGCTTCCGCTCCAAGATGGTCATCCTGGCGACCGGCGGGTACGGCCGCACCTATTTCTCCTGCACCGGCGCGCACACCTGCACCGGCGACGGCGGCGGCATGGTGCTGCGTGCCGGGCTGCCGCTGCAGGACATGGAGTTCGTGCAGTTCCACCCGACCGGCATCTACGGCGCCGGCTGCCTGATTACCGAGGGCGTGCGCGGCGAGGGCGGCTATCTGACCAATTCGGACGGCGAGCGCTTCATGGAGCGCTATGCGCCCAGCGCCAAGGACCTGGCCAGCCGCGACGTGGTCAGCCGCGCCATGACGATGGAGATTCGCGAAGGTCGTGGCGTCGGTCCACGCAACGACCACATCCACCTGCACATCGAGCACCTCGATCCCAATCTGATTCACGAACGCCTGCCGGGCATCTCCGAGTCGGCGCGGATCTTCGCCGGCGTCGACGTGACCCGCGAACCGATCCCCGTGCTGCCGACCTGTCACTACAACATGGGCGGCATTCCGGTGCTCCACTCCGGCGAGGTCGTGACCGTCAAGAACGGCGACCCGAACTGCGCCGTGCCCGGACTCATGGCGGTCGGCGAGGCGGCCTGCGTCTCGGTGCACGGGGCCAACCGGCTCGGCTCGAATTCGCTGCTCGATCTCGTGGTCTTCGGGCGCGCGGCGGCCAAGCGCTGCGCCGAGCTGATCAAGCCGGGCGGCACGCACATGCCCCTTCCGCCGCACGCCGACGAGCCCGCGCTCGATCACCTCGATGCGCGTCGCCATGCCTCCGGCGGCACCTCGACCGCCGAGCTGCGCGAAGAGATGCAGCGTTGCATGCAGGACCACGCGGCGGTGTTCCGCACCGGCGAAACGCTCAACGACGGCATCGACAAACTGAGCGAGGTCTGGGGCAAACACGGCGACATCAAGGTCAGCGACCGCTCCATGATCTGGAACTCGGACCTCGTGGAGACCTTGGAGCTCGACAACCTGTTGTATCAGGCGCGCGTGACCATGGCCTCCGCCGCCAACCGGGAAGAGTCTCGCGGCGCGCACGCGCGCGAGGACTTCCCGGACCGCGACGACGAGAACTGGATGAAGCACAGCGTGTCGTGGTGCAGCGACAAGGGCGAAGTGCGCATCGACTACCGGCCGGTCCAACTGCGCCCGATGACCAACGAGGTGCAATCTTTCCCGCCCAAGGCGCGGGTCTACTGATCGGGACGGAAGGGCGAAGCGCGTAAGATGGTCGAATTCACGCTACCGGCGAATTCCAAGGTCACGAAGGGCGAGACCTTTCCCGCGCCGACGGGCGCTAAGAACACGCGCCGGTTCCATATCTACCGCTGGAACCCGGACGACGGGAACAATCCGCGGGTCGATACCTTCGAGATCGACGAGGACGACTGCGGTCCGATGGTCCTGGACGCGCTGATCAAGATCAAGAACGAGGTGGACGCGACGCTGACCTTCCGGCGCTCCTGCCGCGAAGGGGTCTGCGGCTCCTGCGCCATGAACATCGACGGCACCAACACGCTGGCCTGCACGAAGTTCATCAGCGACGTGAAAGGCGACGTGAAGGTCTATCCGCTGCCGCACCAGCCGGTGGTCAAGGACCTGGTGCCGGACCTGACGCGACCCTACGCCCAGTATGCCTCGATCGAGCCCTGGCTGAAGGCGATGACGCCGGCGCCGGAGCGCGAGCGGCCGCAGAGCCTGGAGGAGCGCGCCAAGCTCGACGGCCTCTGGGAATGCATCCTGTGCTTCTGCTGCTCGACGAGCTGCCCGAGCTATTGGTGGAACGGCGAGCGCTATCTCGGGCCGGCGATCCTGCTGCAGGCCTACCGCTGGATCGCCGACAGCCGGGACGAGGCGACCGGCGAGCGCCTCGACCAGCTCGAGGACCCCTTCCGGCTGTACCGCTGCCACACCATCATGAACTGCACCAAGACCTGCCCGAAGAGCCTCAATCCCGCGCTGGCCATCGCGAAAATCAAGAAGCTCATGATCGAGCGGCGGACCTGACCGGAGGTCGCTTCGCGGCGCGCCGGCGATACCTCCGCCCGGCCGGTCAGCTCAGGGAAATCTTGCCCTCGATGTCGTGGTGAAGGCCGATGCCGTCGACCGTCAGGGTGACTTTCGCGCTGAGCTTTTCCGAGCCCTTCAGCTTGCCGGCGTCGACCGCGTCGCGGACGGCCTGTTCGATCTCGCGCTGCGACGTCACCCCGACCTTCTTGAGGAACTTGCGCAGCTCCATATTGAAGATGTCCTCGTTCATTCGCCCCTCCGCGATTGTATGAATGGCATTCGGTATGCTTGAATCTGGTCGGTCCGCGGGAAACGTAAAGGAGTTTCTTTTGCTCGGCCTTGAGCGGCAGGTCCGTCTCGTCTCACGGCGCGGTGCGGCCGCGGCCTGCGCCGGGCTTGTCCTCCTGGGCATGGCCGCGCCGGCGCTGGCGACGCATGGCAGCGAGACGGACGCGGAACGCCGGGTCGCCGAGATCCTGGATTCGCCGCGAATCGAGCTGGACGGCGCGGCCCTGCCGGCGGGCCAGCTGCGACGGCTCTATCAGGACAAGCGGGACCACCTTCTCTGGCTCGACGACACGGCCTTGACGCCGCGCGGGCGGGAGGCGGTGGCGGCGATCAACGCCTCGCTCGACGACGGGCTTTACCCGGAGAAGTATTTCGTGCCCGCCATCCAGGCCCGCATTTCGCACGTCACGCCGGAGCGTGCCGCCGAGCTCGACCTGCTGATCAGCGCGGGGCTGCTCGGCTATATCTCCGATATCTCGGCCGGGCGCCTCGCGCCGAAAGTCAGCGACCCGGAGCTGTTCGACTACCCGGATCCGCCGGACCCGGTGCCGATCCTGCGGCGCGTTCGCGCGGCGCCGGATTTGCGGGCCGCCCTCGAGGCCCTGGCGCCGCCGCACTCGGCCTATCACGGCCTGCGCGCCGCCCTGGCCCAGTACCGTGCGCTGGCCGACCGCGGGGGCTGGCCGAGCGTCCCGGAGGGGGACAAGCTGGAACAGGGCGACCGCGGCCTGCGGGTCGCCGCGCTGCGCCGGCGCCTGGCGGCGACGGGCGAGGCGCCGGCCGATGCACCCGACCGGCTCGCCTTCGACGCGGCGCTCGCGGCGGCCGTGCGCGCCTTCCAGCGCCGGCACGGCCTGGACGACGACGGCATCGTCGGCACGCGGACGCTGGCCGCCCTCAACGTCAGCATCGAGGAGCGCATCCGGCAGATCCAGATGAACATGGAACGCTGGCGCTGGCTGCCGCACGACCTGGGGCGCCGCTTTATCCTGGTCAACGCGGCCGATTTCGCCCTCAAGGTCGTGGAGGACGGCCGCGTCGCCCTGGCGATGAGCGTGGTGGTCGGCCGGCCCTACCGGCGCACGCCGATCTTCACCGGCCAGCTTCGCTACCTGATCTTCAACCCGGACTGGAACGTGCCGCCCAGCATCGCACGCAAGGACCTGCTGCCCAAGATCCGCAAGGATCCCGGCTACCTCGCCGCGCATAACTATCAGCTCCTGAGCGACTGGTCGGCGCAGGCCCGCGAACTCGACCCGCTGAGGATCGACTGGTCGGCGGTTTCCGGCCGCTTCCCCTACAAGCTGCGCCAGCGCCCCGGGCCGGAGAATGCCCTGGGGCGGGTCAAGTTCATGCTGCCCAACCGCTACAACGTCTACCTGCACGACACCCCGTCGCGGGAGCTGTTCCGGAAGACGGTGCGCTCCTTCAGTTCCGGCTGCGTACGCGTGGCCAAGCCGATCGAATTGACGGAATACCTGCTGTCGGGCACCGAAGGATGGGATTCGCAGCGGATTCAGGCGACCATCGAGAGCGGCAAGACCATACAGGTTAATCTTCCGCTACCGATTCCGGTGTACTTTACGTACTTTACCGCCTGGGTCGATTCGCAGGGGACGGTCCAGTTTCGCGATGACCTCTATCGGCGCGACAGCGCCCTCTACACGGCGCTGATCGACCAGCTGGTGGTCGAGACCACCAGTGGACGGGGCGGAGATGCGCAATGAACGGAAGCACGGGAGCGACATGAGACTGCAAGCCACACGGCGACAATTCCTCAGCTATTCCATCGCGGCGGCCACGGCCATTGCAGCCCCGGCCGTGGCGCGGGCCAGCACCGACGCCCGTCGGCTGGCCTTCTACAACCTGCATACCGGGGAATCCCTCAAGCGGGTGTTCTGGGCCTCCGGCCGCTACGTGACGGAGGCGCTGCACGACATCAACTTCGTGCTGCGCGACTTCCGCAACGGCCAGGTCAAGGCGATCGACCCCAAGCTGCTGGACGAGCTCTACAAGTTGCATGCCAAGCTCGGCTCCAGGGAGCCGTTCAATGTCATCTCCGGCTACCGGTCCCCGGAGACCAATGCCTTGCTGCGCAAGCACAGCAACGGCGTGGCGAAGAAGAGCCTGCACATGCAGGGCATGGCGATCGACATCGCCCTGCCGGACCGCGACCTCAAGGTGCTGCGCAAGGCCGCCCTGGCCATGAAGGCGGGCGGCGTCGGCTATTACCCGAAGTCTGGCTTCGTCCACCTCGACACCGGCCGCGTCCGCTTCTGGTAGGCCGGCTTCCGATAGGTCCGGCACCGGCCCCGCCGGGGGCTGCGCCAGGCCGCGATCTCCGCTAGACTTTCGCCTCCCCGTGCGTTCGGGCCCGTCTCGGCGCACCCCCGTTGGGAGGACGGGTCATGCGACTTTCCGACGAAGACTTGGCGCGTTTCGCCGACGACGGCTATCTCTTCCTGCCGGAAACCTTCACGCCGGCCGAGGTGGCGGTGCTGCGCCGCGAGGTGCCCGGCATCTTCGCCCAGGAGCGCGACGAGGTCTGGCGCGAACGGGACGGCAAGGCGGTCCGCACGGCCTTCGCCGCGCACACCTACAACGAGGCCTTCCGCCGGCTGGCCGCGCATCCGCGCATGATCGAGCCGGTGCAGCAGATCCTCGACGGGCCGGTCTACGTCCATCAGTTCAAGATCAACGGCAAGCAGGCCTTTGACGGCGATGTCTGGCAGTGGCACCAGGACTACGGCACCTGGGCGCGCGACGACGAGATGCCGGAGCCGCGCGCCATGAACATCGCCGTCTTCCTCGACGACGTGACCGAGTTCAACGGCGCGCTGATGTTCATTCCGGGCAGCCATAATAGCGGCATTCTCGCCGCCGGCCACGACCTCGAGACGACGTCCTATCCGCTGTGGACGCTCGACCACGAAACCATCCGCAGGATGGCCGCCGCGCGCGGCATCGTCGCGCCGAAGGGGCCGGCCGGCTCGATCCTGCTGTTCCACGGCAACCTGGTGCATGCCTCGCCGGGCAACATCTCGCCGTGGGACCGCACCATCGTCTACGTCAGCCTCTGCCACGTCGAGAACCACATCCGCCGCTTCAAGCGACCGGCCTGGATCGCGCACCGCGACTTCGCACCGATCCGATGCCTGCCCGACGCCTGCCTGCTCGAGCTCGCCGTGCGGGCGGCGGAATAGCCTCAGGCTCCTGGAAACCGGGGAACGACGCCATGAACCTCGCCCGTCTGCTCGACCGCCGCGCCGCCGAAGGCCGGCCGATCCGCGTCGGCCTGATCGGCGCCGGCAAGTTCGGCTCCATGTTCCTGGCCCAGGCCCGGCTGCGGCCCGGCCTGCACCTCATGGCGATCGCCGACCTCGCGCCGGCCAACGCGCGGGCCGCCCTGACGGCGACCGGCTGGCCGGCGGAACAGGCCGCGGCCGCCGACTTCGCCGCCGCCTTCGAAAGCGGCGCGACATACGTCACCGAGGACGCCGCCGCGCTGATCGCCGCCGACGGCCTGGAGGTCGTGATCGACGCCACCGGGCACCCGGCGGCCGGCGTGCGCCACGCCCGCCTGTGCCGCGAGCACGGCCGCCACCTGGTCATGGTCAACGTCGAGGCCGACGCCCTGGCCGGGCCGCTGCTGGCGCGCGAGGCCGAGGCAGCAGGCCTGGTCTACTCCATGGCCTACGGCGACCAGCCGGCGCTGATCTGCGAGATGGTCGACTGGGCGCGGACCTGCGGCCTGGCGGTGGTCGCCGCCGGCAAGGGCACCAAGTACCTGCCGGAGTACCACGCCTCGACGCCGGAGACGGTCTGGGGCTACTACGGGCTGACGCCGGAGCGGGCCGCGGCCGGCGGCATGAACCCACAGATGTTCAACTCCTTCCTCGACGGCACCAAGTCGGCGATCGAGATGGCGGCGGTCGCCAACGCGACCGGCCTGACGCCGCCGCCTGACGGGCTCGGCTTCCCGCCCTGCAGCGTCGACGACCTGGCGACGGTGCTGCGTCCGCGCGACGCCGGCGGCGTGCTGCACCACAGCGGCCAGGTCGAGGTGATCTCCAGCCTGGCGCGCGACGGCAATCCGGTGCCGCGTGACCTGCGCTGGGGCGTCTACGTGGTCTTCGCGGCGCAGGGCGACTACACGGCCCGCTGCTTCGGCGAGTACGGGCTGGTGACCGACCCGTCGGGCGAGATCGGCGCGCTCTACCGGCCCTACCACCTGATCGGCCTGGAGCTCGCCGTCTCGGTCGCCAGCGCGGCGCTGCGCGGCGAGCCCACCGGCGTCGCCAACGGGTTCCGCGCCGACGTGGCGGCGACGGCCAAGCGCGCCCTCGCGGCCGGCGAGACGCTCGACGGCGAGGGCGGCTGCACGGTCTGGGGCAAGCTGCTGCCGGCGGAAGCTTCGCTGGCGCAGGGCGCTCTGCCGATCGGGCTGGCCCAGGGGGTCAAGCTGCGGCGCCCGGTCGCGGCCGGCCAGGTGCTGCGGCAGGCCGACGTTGCGCTCGACGAGGACGCCGAGGCGGTGCGCGTGCGCCGCGCCATGGAAGCGGCCTTCCCCGCCGCGGACAGCCGGGCGGCGGAATAGCGGACGATGCCGCCGGCCAAGGTCCTGATCGTCACCGGCGGCGCCCGGGGCATCGGCGCCGCGACGGTGCGCCTCGCGGCGGCGCGCGGCTACGCCGTCTGCATAAACTACCTGGAGAACGCCGCGGCGGCCGAGGCGCTGGTCGCGGAAATCGAAGCGGCCGGCGGACGGGCGCTGGCGGTCCGCGCCGACGTCGCCCGCGCCGAGCAGGTCGAGGCGATGTTTGCGGCCTGCGAGCGGGCCTTCGGCCCGGTGACCGCGCTGGTCAACAACGCCGGCCTGACGGGGCCGATCTCGCGCCTGGAGGATGCCGCCCCCGAGACCATGGCGCGGGTCGTCGAGGTCAACCTGCTCGGCGTGCTGCTGTGCTGCCGCGCGGCGGTCCAGCGCATGTCCAGGCGCCGCGGCGGCCAGGGCGGCGCCATCGTCAACCTGTCGTCCGGGGCGGCGACGCTCGGCAGCCCGGGCGAGTACGTCTGGTACGCCGCCAGCAAAGGGGCGGTCGACAGCGCCACCATCGGCCTGGCGCGCGAGGTCGCGGCCGAGGGCATCCGGGTCAACGCCGTGGCGCCCGGCATGGTCGACACCGAGATCCACGCCGCGTCGGGCGACGCCGCAAAGCTGCAGCGCATCGGCAACGCCACGCCGATCGGCCGGCCGGCCACGCCCGAAGAGGTGGCCGCCCCGATCCTCTGGCTGCTGTCGGACGAGGCGCGCTACGTCGTCGGCGAAATTCTGCGCGTCGCGGGCGGCCGGTGATGCAATGCCGGCGCGCGCCAGCGGAGGGTCGACCGGCCGCACCGGGCGGTTATCGTTGAGGCCGTCGTTGCGCAGCAGGGAGCCGGGCGAAGCCGGGGCATGACCGCGGGGCCGATCAACCTCTACCGTGCCCGGCTGGATTCCGGTCGGCTCGAATTCGACCCGATGCAGGGCCTGGCGGCCGAGAAGCTGCAAAGCCTGCATCATGCCCTGATCGACTATCGCCCGGCCGCCGGCGCAGCCGGCTGGAAGGCCCGGCTCGGCCTCGGCCGCCGCAATGTCGTGCCGCCGCAAGGCCTCTACATCTTCGGGCCGGTCGGCACCGGCAAGTCGATGCTGATGGATCTGTTTTTCGAGGCGGCGCCGGTCGCGGCCAAGCGGCGGGTCCATTTCCACGCCTTCATGCAGGAGGTGCACGACCGCCTGCATGCCCTGCGGGCCGACGAGCCGGAGGGCGACGCCCTGGCGGCGCTGGCGGCGGCGCTCGCCGAGGACAGCTGGCTGCTGTGCTTCGACGAGTTTCAAGTCGTCAACATCGCCGACGCGATGATCCTGGCCCGCCTGTTCGGCGCCCTCTTCGAGCACGGCGTCATCGTGGTGGCGACCTCGAACACCGCGCCGGACCGGCTTTACGAAGGCGGGCTGCAGCGCGAGAACTTCCTGCCCTTCGTCGCGCTGCTCAAGGACCTGCTCGACGTGCTCGAGCTCGACGGCGGGATCGACTACCGGCGCCGCGCCCTGGCGCGGCTGCAGGTCTATCATTGGCCGCTCGACGGCGTGGCCGCGGCCGCGCTCGACGCGGCCTTCGCGGAGCTCACCGCCGGCGCCGCGGTCGGCCCGGTCGATATCCGGATCAAGGGCCGGCGCCTCAGGGTGCCGGCCGCCGCCCGCGGGGTCGCCCGGCTCGGCTTCGCCGAGCTATGCGAAGCGGCCCTCGGGCCGGCCGATTACCTGGCGCTGGCGCAGGCCTTCCACAGCCTGGTCCTCGCCGACGTGCCCTGCATGACGCCGGCGCAGCGCAACGAGGCGCGCCGCTTCATGACGCTGATCGACGCGCTCTACGAGCACCGCGTCGATCTCGTGATGTCGGCCGACGGGCCGCCGGAGGCGCTCTATCCCGACGGACACGGTGCCGAGGAATTCAAGCGCACGGTCTCGCGCCTGATCGAGATGCAGACGCAGGACTACATCGCCCGGCCGCACGCGGTCTGAGCGGGCCGCAGAGCGTTCGGCAAGTCGCGCGCGGCGGGGCGCGGCCTTGCCCGCATGCGGGATTCGCGATAGGAAACGATTTCCTTCCATCGGCACGGCGTTACCGGTGTCGCGGCCTTCCTTCACGCGAAGCCGCGCCGCCCACGACCGGCCAGACAGACCTCGGGGAACGGATTCATGGCTCGCAACAAGATCGCCCTCATCGGCGCCGGCCACATCGGCGGCACGCTCGCCCTGCTGGCCGGCCTCAAGGAACTCGGCGACGTCGTGCTCTTCGACATCGTCGAAGGCGTGCCGCAAGGCAAGGCGCTCGACCTGGCCCAACTCACGCCGGTCGCGGGCTTCGACGCCAAGCTCGCCGGCACCAACGCCTACAGCGCGATCAGGGGCGCCGACGTGGTGATCGTCACCGCCGGCGTGCCGCGCAAGCCGGGCATGAGCCGCGACGACCTGCTGGAGATCAACGCCCGGGTGATGGAGACGGTCGGCGCCGGCATCAAGAAGTACTGCCCCAAGGCCTTCGTCATCTGCATCACCAATCCGCTCGACGCCATGGTCCTGGTGCTGCAGCAGGCCAGCGGCCTGCCGCCCAAGAAGGTCGTCGGCATGGCGGGCGTGCTCGACTCGGCGCGCTTCCGCTACTTCCTCGCCGAGGAAATGGGCGTCTCGGTCGAGGACGTGACCGCCTTCGTGCTCGGCGGCCACGGCGACTCCATGGTCCCCATGGTCCGCCACTCGACCGTCGCCGGCATCCCGCTGCCCGACCTGGTGAAGATGGGCTGGATCACGCAGAAGCGCCTCGACGAGATCGTCGACCGCACGCGCAACGGCGGCGCCGAGATCGTCGGCCTGCTCAAGACCGGCTCGGCCTTCTACGCCCCGGCCGCCTCGGCCATCGCCATGGCCGAGGCCTATCTCAGGGACAAGAAGCGGGTGCTGCCCTGTGCCGCCCATCTCGACGGCCAGTATGGGGTCAAGAACCTCTACGTCGGCGTACCCGCAGTGATCGGCGCCGGCGGGGTCGAACGCATCGTCGAGATCGACCTGAACAGGAGCGAGACGGCGATGCTCAAGAAGTCGCTCGCCTCGGTCGAGAGCTTGGTTGCGGCCTACAAGGCGCTGGCCAAGAAATCCGGCAAATCGGCCGGCAAATCAGGGGCCAAGAAGAAGAAATCGTGATGCCGCGGGGCCGGCCGCCGGGAATTTCTCCTGGCGGCGGCGGAGGAGTCTGTGGTATACCACAGACCAAGAACCACAGGCGGGGTTCCGGCACGGCGGATTTCAGGCGCAACAGGGACGGAAAGGGGCGGAGCCGCCCATGAACATCCATGAATACCAGGGCAAGGCCCTGATGGCGAAGTTCGGCGTCGCGGTCCCGCGCGGCAACGTCGCGTTCACGCCGGACGAGGCCGAACAGGCGGCTCGCGACCTCGGCGGACCGGTCTGGGTGGTCAAGTCGCAGATCCATGCCGGCGGCCGCGGGGCCGGGCGGTTCAAGGACGACCCCGAGGGCCCGGGCGGCGTGCGGCTGTGCCGCTCCGTCGAGGAGGTCCGCGCCAATGCCGAGCGAATGCTCGACCATGTGCTGGTCACCAAGCAGACCGGCCCGGCGGGCAAGGAGGTCAAGCGCCTCTACATCGAGGAGGGCTGCGACATCGCGCGCGAGCTCTACCTCGGCATGCTGATCGATCGCGCGACCAGCCGCATCACCGTCATGGCCTCGACCGAAGGCGGCATGGAGATCGAGGAGGTCGCCGCGCGCACGCCGGAGAAGATCCTCAAGGTGGCGATCGATCCGGCGACCGGCTTCATGCCGTTCCACGGCCGCGAGATCGCCTTCGGCCTCGGGCTCGAGGGCAAGCAGGTCGGCGCCGCCGTGAAGTTCCTGGCGGCGATGTACCGCGCTTTCGTCGAGCTCGACGCCAGCCTGGTCGAGATCAACCCGCTGGTCGTCACCGGCGGCGGCGAGGTCATCGCGCTCGACGCCAAGATGAACTTCGACGACAACGCGCTGTTCCGGCACAAGGACGTGGCCGAGCTGCGCGACGAAAGCGAGGAGGACGCGATGGAGCTCGAAGCCGCGCGTCACGACCTCAACTACATCAAGCTGGACGGCAACATCGGCTGCATGGTCAACGGCGCCGGGCTGGCGATGGCGACCATGGACATCATCCAGCTGTCGGGCGGCGCGCCGGCCAACTTCCTCGACGTCGGCGGCGGTGCGACCAAGGAGCGCGTGACCGCCGCGTTCAAGATCATTCTCTCCGACCCCAACGTCGAGGGCATCCTGGTCAACATCTTCGGCGGCATCATGCGCTGCGACGTCATCGCAGAGGGCGTCGTGGCGGCGGCGCGCGAGGTCGACCTGCACGTGCCGCTGGTCGTCCGCCTCGAGGGCACGAACGTCGAGCTAGGCAAGAAGATCCTGGCCGATTCCGGCCTGTCCGTCGTCTCGGCCGACGACCTGGGCGACGCGGCGAAGAAGGTGGTCAAGGCAGTGCGGGAGGCGGCGTAGATGGCGGTCCTGGTCGACAAGAACACGAAGGTCATATGCCAGGGCTTCACCGGCGCCCAGGGCACCTTCCACTCGGAGCAGGCCATCGCCTACGGCACCCGCATGGTCGGCGGCGTGACGCCGGGCAAGGGCGGCGCCACCCACCTCGACCTGCCGGTTTTCGACACCGTCGCCGAGGCCGTCGCGGAAACTGGCGCCGAGGCCTCGGCGATCTACGTCCCGCCGCCCTTCGCGGCCGACGCCATCCTCGAGGCGATCGACGCCGGGGTGGAGCTGATCGTCTGCATCACCGAGGGCATTCCGGTGCTCGACATGCTCAAGGTGAAGCGGGTTCTGAGCGGCTCCAAAAGCCGGCTGATCGGCCCCAACTGCCCCGGCGTCATCACGCCGGGCGAGTGCAAGATCGGCATCATGCCGGGCCACATCCACCGCCGCGGCAAGATCGGCATCGTGTCGCGCTCGGGCACGCTGACCTACGAGGCGGTGGCGCAGACCACCGCGGCGGGCCTCGGCCAGACGACCTGCATCGGCATCGGCGGCGACCCGATCAACGGCACCAACTTCATCGACTGCCTCGAGCTGTTCCTCGGCGACCCGGAGACCGAGGGCATCATCATGATCGGCGAGATCGGCGGCTCGGCCGAGGAAGAGGCCGCGGAGTTCTACCGGCACAACGGCGCCAAGAAGCCGATGGCCGGCTTCATCGCCGGGGTGACCGCCCCGCCGGGCCGGCGCATGGGCCACGCCGGGGCGATCATCGCCGGCGGCAAGGGCGGCGCCGACGACAAGATCGCGGCGCTCAAGTCGGCCGGCATCCGGGTGGCCGATTCGCCGGCCGGGCTCGGCCAGGCGATGCTCGCCGCCATGGGGCGCTAAGGCCGACCCCGCGACCGCGGCGCCGCGCAGTCGGCTCTCGCGGCCGGCGCGGCCCGAATTGCGTCCGCCCCCTGGTCAGCCGGGGGTCCAGGCTCTATCTATCGGGACGTGACGTACGCCTCCCTCCGGCGGCGGCCAGGGACCGAAACCGGGGGTTGAGCATTTGCGCCATCGTGGAACACTATGTTCAGATTCTTTGGGCAGACTGGACCGCGGCGATAAATCCCCAACGGACAATGGCTTGGCCGGCCCTTCTCACGGCCGGAGCGTGACAGCGAGATGTCGAACACAGACCAGGAGCACAGCTCCTTTCTTTTCGGACCCAACGCCCACTTCATCGCGGATCTCTACGGCCGTTACCTCGACGACCCCGGCTCGGTGGACCCGAGCTGGCAGGGCTTCTTCCGCGATCTCGGCGACGATACCCGGTCGGTGATCGAGGAGCTGCGCGGCGCGAGCTGGACGCCGCCGCGCCGCCCAGAAGCCGGCGGCAACGGGGCGGTCGAGGAGGCCGGACCGGGGGCGGGCAACGGCAAGGCGGCCGTGGCCGAAGGGGTCGCCGGCAAGCGCCAGATCACGGCCGAGGACATTCGCGCCGCGACAATCGATTCGATCCGCGCCCTGATGATGATCCGCGCCTACCGCGTCCGCGGCCATCTCGAGGCCGACCTCGATCCCCTTGGCCTCAAGCCCACCCCGCCGCATCCCGAGCTCGACCCGCGCAGCTACGGCTTCACCGAGGAGGACCTCGATCGGCCGATCTTCATCAACAACGTGCTCGGCCTGGAGACCGCCAGCCTGCGCGAGATCGTCAAGGTGGTGCGCGAGACCTATTGCGGGCGCATCGGCGTGGAGTTCATGCACATCCAGGATCCGGCGCAGAAGGCCTGGATCCAGGAGCGCATCGAATCCATCCGCAATCAGACGCAGTTCACCGAGGCCGGCAAGCGCGCGATCCTCGACCGACTGACCGCGGCGGAGCAGTTCGAGCGCTTTCTCGACAAGAAGTATACCGGCACGAAGCGCTTTGGCCTCGACGGCGGCGAATCGATGGTCCCGGCCCTGGAGCAGATCCTGAAGCGCGGCGGTCAGCTCGGCCTTCAGGAGGTCGTGATCGGCATGCCGCACCGCGGCCGGCTCAACGTGCTCGCCAACTTCATGGGCAAGCCCTACACGGCGATCTTCAGCGAGTTCCAGGGCGGCGCGGCGAACCCGGAGGACATCGGCGGCTCCGGCGACGTGAAGTACCACCTGGGAACCTCCTCGGACCGCGAGTTCGACGGCAACGTCGTTCACCTGTCGCTGACCGCCAACCCCTCGCACCTCGAGGCGGTCAATCCGGTCGTCGTCGGCAAGGTCCGCGCCAAGCAGGTCCAGCGCCAGGACACCGACCGCACCAGTGTCATGGCCCTGCTGATGCACGGCGACGCCGCCTTCGCCGGCCAGGGGCTGGTGGCGGAGACGCTCGACCTCTCCGAGCTCAGGGGCTACCGAATCGGCGGCACGATCCATTTCATCGTCAACAACCAGATCGGCTTCACCACCAACCCGGTCAATTCGCGCTCCGGCCCGTACTGCTCGGACGTGGCCAAGATGATCCAGGCGCCGATTTTCCACGTCAACGGCGACGACCCGGAGGCCGTCGTGCATGTCGCGCGCATCGCCACAGAATTCCGTCAGACCTTCCGCAAGGACGTGGTGATCGACATGTTCTGCTACCGGCGCCACGGTCACAACGAAGGCGACGAGCCGGCCTTCACGCAGCCGCTGATGTACAAGGCCATCGCCGGGCACGCGACGGTGCGCGAGATCTACGCCGAGCGCCTGGCGAACGAAGGCGTGGTCACCGCCGAAGAGGGGGACGGCATGGTGCAGGCGATGCAAGATTGTCTGCAGGAATCCTTCGACGCCGCGAGCGCCTACAAACCGAACAAGGCCGACTGGCTGGAAGGCGTGTGGTCCGGCCTCGACAAGGTGCGCGGATTCGGTGCCCGGCGCGGCGACACCGCAGTCTCGCCGGAACTATTGGCCGAGGTTGGACAGGCCCTGAGCAAGCTGCCGGACAGCATCAACGTCCACCGCAAGGTGCGGCGCATTCTCGATGCCAAACGGAAGATGTTCGAAACCGGTGAGGGCATCGACTGGGCGACGGCGGAGGCCATGGCGTTCGGCACCTTGCTCGTCGAAGGAAACCCGGTCCGCCTGTCCGGTCAGGACAGCAACCGGGGAACCTTCTCTCAGCGCCATGCCGCGATCATCGACCAGGAAACGGAACAGCGCTATTTGCCGCTCAACCATATCCGCGACGATCAGGCGAGGATCGAGGTGGTCGACAGCCCGCTCAGCGAACTGGCGGTGCTCGGTTTCGAATACGGCTATTCCTTGGCCGAGCCGCGCGCCCTGACGATCTGGGAGGCGCAGTTCGGCGACTTCGCCAACGGGGCGCAGATCATCATCGATCAGTTCATCGCGTCCGGCGAGTCGAAGTGGCTGCGCATGTCCGGTCTGGTAATGCTGCTGCCGCACGGCTACGAGGGACAGGGCCCGGAGCATTCCTCGGCGCGCCTGGAACGCTTCCTGCAGCTCAGCGCCGAAGACAACATACAGGTCGTCAACTGCACGACCCCGGCCAACTATTTCCATGCGCTGCGCCGGCAGATGCACCGCAATTTCCGCAAGCCGCTGATCGTCATGACGCCGAAATCGCTGCTGCGTCACAAGCGCGCCGTCTCGCGCCTGGAGAACTTCGGTCCCGGCACCACCTTCCACCGCATCATGCATTGCGACGAGCTGCCGGGCGATCCGAAGGACGCGCGCCAGGTCATTCTGTGCAGCGGCAAGGTCTATTACGACCTGCTCGAGGAACGCGAGAAGCGCGCTATCACAGACGTGCACATTCTGCGCATGGAACAGCTCTACCCGTTCCCGGCCGATGCTCTGGCGTCGGAGCTCGAGCCCTATCGGCACTGCCATATCGTCTGGTGCCAGGAGGAGCCGCGCAACATGGGCGGCTGGACCTACGTCATGGAATTCATCGAGGAGATCGCCCAGGAAATCGGCGCGGAGCACCCGCGGCCCCGCTATGCCGGGCGGCCGACCGCGGCGTCGCCGGCGACCGGCCTGATGAAGCGGCACAACGAGGAGCAGGCGCTGCTCATCAACGATGCGCTCACGGTCGGCAAGCCGCGTCTCGGGCGCATCGCGACGCGCAAGCGCGGCGAGGCCGATATGGCGGCGCAATAGAACCGCACACGAGGACGTCAACGGGTAGGGGGAACCAGACGACATGGCGACCGATATTGTGGTGCCGACGCTGGGCGAGTCGATAACGGAGGCGACCGTCGCCCAGTGGCTCAAGAAGTCGGGCGAAGCGGTCGCGGTCGACGAACCCCTCGTCGAACTCGAAACCGACAAGGTCACGCTCGAGGTCAACGCCGCCTCGGCGGGCGTTCTGTCCGAGGTGCTGGCGCAGGAGGGCGACAACGTCGAGGTCGGCGCCGTCCTTGGCCGGATCGACGAAAGCGCCAAGGCGACCGCCGCGTCGGCCCGGAAGGCGCCCGAGGCGGCGCCGGAAAAGGCTCCCGACAAACCTGCCGAGAAGGCGGCGGCACCCGCTACTAAAGCGGAGGCCGCGCCGCAGCCCGCTCCGGCCGCGGAGGCCCTTTCCCCCGCGGTGCGCAAGCTGATCGAAGAGAGCGGCCTCGACCCGGCGCGCCTGCGCGGCAGCGGCAAGGACGGCCGGATCCTCAAGGAGGACGTGCTCAAGGCGCTCGAATCGGGGGCCGCCGCGCCCGGCCGGGCCGAGACGCCGGCGGCCGAGGAGGCCCGCGCGCCGGCCGCCGAAGGGCCGCGCGAGGAGCGGGTGCGCATGACTCGCCTGCGCAAGCGCATCGCCGAACGCCTGAAGGAGGCGCAGAACACGGCCGCCATGCTGACCACCTTCAACGAGGTGGACATGAGCGCCGTGATGGCCTTGCGCAGCACCTACCGCGACAGCTTCGAGAAGAAGCACGGCGTGCGCCTCGGCTTCATGTCGTTCTTCACCAAGGCGGCGGTCGCCGCGCTCAAGGAGCTGCCAGCGGTCAACGGGGAGATCGACGGCGACGAGATCGTCTACAAGAACCACTACGACATCGGGATCGCGGTGAGCGCGCCGCAGGGCCTGGTGGTGCCGGTGCTGCGCGATGCCGACCGCCTCGGCTTCGCGGAAATCGAGAAAACCATCACGGAGCTCGGCCGCAAGGCGCGCGACGGCAAGCTGTCGATCGAGGAGATGACCGGCGGGACCTTCACCATCACCAACGGCGGCGTGTTCGGCTCGCTGCTGTCGACGCCGATCCTCAACCCGCCGCAATCCGGCATCATGGGGCTGCACAAAATCGAGCAGCGCCCCGTCGCCGTCGACGGCGAGGTGAAGGTGCGGCCGATGATGTACACCGCGCTGTCCTACGATCACCGCATCATCGACGGCCGCGAGGCCGTGACCTTCCTGGTTCTGGTCAAGGCCTATATCGAGGATCCGCAACGCCTCCTGCTCGATATCTGACCGCCGACGGCCGTGCGGAGGGCTGCGCCGTGGAAGGCGAATGCAGGGCATAGATCGGCCGCCGAGTGACGTTCTTCTTGCCGCGCAGCGGGGCGCGCGCGCGTCCGGCCGGGCGCTCTACCTCTACTGCGACGGAGACGCATGGATGACGACGGCGAAGCTGCACGAGGTGCCGGCAGGCGTCGCCGCTCTGGAAATCCGCCCCGATCCCGACAATCCGGACCTCAACAACACCGGCGGGTGTTGAGACCCAGGATCGGCCGAAGCGGCTTGTCGAGGCTCTGGCCATGACGGATGCGACGACGACTCCGATCGACGCCGCGGCGGTGCTGGTAAGCCTTGCCGCGCTGTTCGGCTATTTCAACTACCGGTTCCTGCGCCTGCCGCACACCATTGGGCTGACCATCATGGGCGCGCTGGCCTCGCTTGCGGTGGTCGTCGCGGACGCCCTGTTGCTGGGATTCGAACCCGGTCGTGTGCTGCACCGCTTCCTGCGCGAGGTCGACTTCCGTGCCGCTCTGATGGACGGCATGCTGTCGTTCCTGCTGTTCGCCGGCGCGCTGCACGTCGATCTGGGCGAATTGCTGCGTAGCAAGTGGACCGTCTTCGTCATGGCGACCCTCGGGGTCCTGATCTCCACCCTCATGATTGCCATCGGGTTCGAGGGCCTAAGCCTTCTGCTCGGTCTCGATCTGCCGTTCGCCTGGTGCCTGGTTTTCGGTGCGCTGATCAGTCCGACCGATCCGGTCGCCGTGCTCGGCATCCTGAGCTCGGCCCGCGTCCCCCCGTCACTGGAAGCCAAGGTTGCGGGCGAGAGCCTGTTCAACGACGGCATCGGCGTCGTCGTGTTCTCGATCGTCCTGGGCTTGGCCGTCAGCGGTGGGGAATTCTCGTTTGCCGCGGCCGGCGAATTGTTTCTGCGGGAGGCCGGCGGTGGCGTCCTACTCGGTCTGGTCGCGGGCGGGCTCGGGTATCTGGCGATGCGCGGGGTCGACGAGCACAACCTCGAGGTCCTTGTGACGCTCGCCATCGTGATGGGCGGCTACGCCGTCGCGCACCATCTGGACGTCAGCGGCCCCGTGGCCATGGCGGTAGCCGGCCTGCTGATCGGCAACCACGGCGTCGCCTTCGCGATGAGCGAATCCTCGCAGCGCCGCGTCTTGAGCTTCTGGTCACTGTTGGACGAGATCCTCAACTCCGTCCTCTTCCTGCTGATCGGCCTCGAGGTCGTGGCCATCGCCCTGCGCGTCGAGCCGCTCGTCGCGGGCGTTCTCGCGATCGTTCTGGTATTGGCGGCGCGGGCCGCCTCCGTCGGCCTGCCGCTGGCAATCATCGGCCGAGTGGCGCCCTTCACACGCGGCGCCTTCCCGATCCTGGTCTGGGGCGGACTGCGCGGCGGCATTTCCATTGCCCTGGCCCTGTCGCTGCCGGGCGGCGCGGCCAAGGAGACCATCCTGACGGTGACCTATGTGATCGTCGTCTTTTCGGTCGTGGTTCAGGGGCTGACCGTGGGGCGGGTCGCGCGCCGCTTCGTTCACGCACCGGACACGGCGACTCCACCGGACGCATGACCCGCACGCCCCGGCGCCGCGCGGCGGACTCCCGTCAGGCGGCCGTGGCGAGGTCGGTCTCGGGCTCTCTCCGGCGGTAGCGCCAGACGGTTGCCGGCGGCACGTTGCGCAGGACCCAGTCGACGCGTTCCGCGCGCAAGCCGAGCGGGCCGTAGGTTCGGCGCGAGATCGGCGAGATCGGGCTGTAGGTGAACTGCAGGAAGATCCCGCGCGGCGCGAGCAGGTCGAAGGCCCCTGCCAGAATGCGCCGGCAGTCGTCGCGGTCCATCGACAGCAGCGGCAGCCCGGAGACCACGGACTTGACGGGCCGGCCCGCGAGGACCGCCGGCAATTGGCTCAGGTCGCGCGCGTCGGCCCGGATCACCCCGACCCCCGGGAAGCGGTCCGCGATCAGGGCGCAGAGCGTCGGCTCGCGCTCGACCACGATCAGCTCGCGGCGCGGTACGCCAGACTCGAGAATCGCGCGGGTGATGTTGCCGGTGCCGCCGCCCAGCTCCACGACGACGCCGGGCGCGCCGAGGTCGATCTCCTCGGCCATGGCGCGCGCCAGCGGCGTGCCGCTCGGCAGCACCGCGCCGATGCCGGTCGGGCGGCGCAGCCACAGACGGAAGAAGTCCAGCTCGTGGCGGCGCGCGCCACGCTTATTGGGTTGGGTCGTCATGCGAGGGATCTGGGTCGGGGCCGGATTCGGTTGAGGTAGAGTCGATATATTATCATCTTTACCGCATTTTGTGACACCGCGCCCTGTTGACAAGTGAAATGGCCGTGACTTCATAGGCTTGCCGCAACGGGGCCGGGCGGCCCTTGTCGCGGCCGGCGCCTTGCGGCATGGTCCCGGGCGGGTGCGACCGACGCTGCCGGGGGGAGTCCGAAGCATGAGCGATCAGCCTTACGATGTCCTCGTGATCGGCGGCGGGCCGGGCGGTTACGTTTGCGCCATTCGCGCGGCGCAGCTCGGGCTGAAGACGGCTTGTGTGGAAAAGCGCGGCGCGCTGGGCGGCACCTGCCTCAACGTCGGCTGCATTCCCTCCAAGGCCCTGCTCAACGCTTCCGAGAAATACCACGAGGCGTGCCACGCCCTCGGGACCTTCGGCGTGAAGCTCGGCAAGGTCGAGCTCGATCTCGATGCCATGATGACGCTGAAGGACAAGACCGTCACCGATCTGACCAAGGGCATCGAGTTCCTGTTCAAGAAGAACAAGGTCGACTACCTCAAGGGCACGGCGACGCTGACCGGCCCCGGCACGCTGCGCGTCGAAGCCGGCGACGGCGGCCGCGACGTGGAGGCGCGCAGCATCGTCGTCGCCACCGGCTCCGACCACACCGTTCTGCCCGGCCTGGCGATCGACGAGAAGCGCATCGTGTCGTCGACCGGCGCCCTGGCGCTCGGCGAGGTCCCGAAGCACCTCGTCGTGGTCGGCGGCGGCTATATCGGCCTGGAGATGGGCTCGGTCTGGCAGCGCCTCGGAGCCGAGGTGACCGTGGTCGAGTTCCTCGACCGCATCGTACCCGGCATGGACGGCGAGATCGCCAAGACCTTCCAGCGCATCCTCAAAAAGCAGGGCTTCGCCTTCCGCCTGTCCACCAAAGTGACCGCGGCGGAGACCGGCGAGACCGGCATCAAGCTGACTCTCGAGCCGGCCAAGGGCGGTCAGCCGGAAAGCCTGGAGGCGGATGTCGTGCTGGTCGCCGTCGGCCGGCGGCCCTACACCGAAGGGCTCGGCCTCGACCGCGCCGGCGTGGCCCAGGACGATGCCGGGCGCATCAAGGTCGACGCGCATTTCCAGACCAACATCGCCGGCATCTACGCGATCGGCGACGTCATCGCCGGGCCGATGCTGGCGCACAAGGCGGAAGAGGAAGGCGTCGCCCTGGCCGAGATCCTGGCCGGACAGGCCGGCCACGTGAACTACGACACCGTGCCGGGCGTGGTCTACACCTGGCCCGAGGTGGCCGCGGTCGGCAAGACGGAGGAGCAGCTCAAGGACGCCGGCGCCGAGTACCGCGTCGGCAAGTTCCCGTTCAGCGCCAACAGCCGCGCCCGCGCCAACGCCTTCACCGAGGGCTTCGTGAAGATCCTCGCGGATGCCGAGACCGACCGGGTGCTGGGCGCCCACATCATCGGGCCGGAGGCCGGCGACCTGGTGCACGAGGTCGTCGTGCTGATGGAATTCGGCGGCTCGGCCGAGGACCTGGCACGCTCGTTCCATGCCCACCCCACGCTCAACGAGGCGGTCAAGGAGGCCGCCCTGGCGGTCGCCGGGCGGGCGATCCACGCCTGACGCTGCGCCGGGCGGGCGCCTGCCGTGAGCGCTTCCGAGTCGGCGTCGCGCGACTCGCCGCCCGCCCCGCCGCCGGCGGGCGGCGTGCGCCTGCTGCTGCTGCTGTGCCTGGCCGAGATCGCCACGATGTCGGGCTTCGGCACCTTTCCGGGATTGCTGCCGGGCTTCTTCGATCTCTGGCAATTGAGCAACACCGAAGCCGGCTGGATCAACGGTGTGTACTTCGGCGCCTACATGGCGTCCGTGCCGGTGCTGGTCGCCCTGACCGACCGCATCGACCCGCGCCGCGTCTATCTCGTCGGGGCCGCGATCGCCGCCCTGTCGTCGCTCGGCTTCGCGCTCTTCGCCAGCGGGTTCTGGAGCGCGCTGTTGCTGCGCGCGCTCGCCGGAATCGGCCTCGCCGGGACCTACATGACCGGATTGAAGGCGCTGACCGATCATCTGTCCGAACGTCTGCGCGCGCGCGGTGTCGCCTTCTATACCTCGAGCTTTTCGATCGGCGCGGCGGCCTCCTTTCTGCTGGCCGGCGAGATTGCCGTCTGGCTCGGCTGGCGCTGGGCCTTCGGGCTGGCCGCGATCGGCCCGCTGATCGCCATTGCCGTCGTGCTGCTGCTCGTGCCGCCCGCGGCGCCGCACCACCTGGCGCGGGCCGAAACCGCCCTGCTCGACTTCCGCCCGGTGATCCGCAACCAGCGGGCCTTCGCCTACGTCCTGGCCTACAGCGCGCACAACTGGGAGCTCTTCGCCCTGCGCTCCTGGATCGTGACCTTTCTGGTCTTCTCGCAGGGCCTGCAGCCCGAGGGCGGGCTGGGCAGCGCCTGGAGCGCGACCGCCCTGGCGGCGGTGCTCAACCTGGTCGGCCTGCCGTCCAGCGTGTTGTGCAACGAGGCGGCGCAGAAGGTCGGTCGGCGCCCGGTCGCGGTCACCGTCATGCTGGCCTCGGCGGGGCTGGCGCTCTGCCTCGGCTTTCTCGCGCCGCTGCCCTTCGTGCTCGTTCTGGCGGTCGTGCTGCTCTACGGCGTCACCGTGACCGGCGACTCGGCCACCCTGACCTCGGGGGCGGTGGCCAACGCCGCGGCCGGCCAGCGCGGCGCGACCATGGCGGTGCATTCCTTCGTCGGGTTCGGTGGCGCCTTCGTCGGGCCGCTGGCCTTCGGCGCGGTGCTCGACATCGCCGGCGGCGGCGCCAGCCTGCTCGCCTGGGGCCTGGCTTTCGCCAGCTCGGGCCTTGCCGTCGCGATGGGCCCCCTGATCCTGATGACACTCGGTCGCCGCGCCGAGGCGCCGGCCGCCCCGGCTAATTCCCCAGGACGCCCTTCATGACGTCGAGAATGACCCGCGTCGCCGTGTCGATCAGGACGACGTCGTCGCCCACCACGCGGTAGTCCTGTCCGGCCGGCCGGCGCGGCAGCCGCGACAGCAGGTCGTTTGGCAGCCCGCGCTTGGCGAGCCCGGGCGGCAGGGTGCCGTCGCGGTCGATGTGCTTCTGCAGGCCGGGCGGAAGCTGCTCGCGATTCGCCAAGCCGGGCGGCAGGCCCTGTCCGCTGGTCCTCGCGTCGCGGACGTAGTCGCCGATGATGGCCCGCTCGGTGGCGGAAATCAGGGTGTCGACGATCTGCTGCGAGGTCTTCTCCGTCGCCTTGTCGCCGCTTTGGGTCTTGTTGTCCTTGGCCTTGTTCGCCTTGCCGTTGGCCTTGTTGCTCTGGGCGAGCTGCGGGCCGGGTGCGTCGCCGCCGAGGCTGGTCCGGACGGCGTCGGCGGTCGCGGCCTGCGGCAGGGCGAGACCGGCGATCAGGGCGACGAGAGCGACGAAACGTGCTGACATGGGCAACCTCCAACCTGGCGGCAGCGCCCGTCGGGCGGATACCGCAGCCTCATGACATAGACGGCGCCGCCGATCCGGGCAAGCGCCGCCGCGGCCGCCGCAGGGATCACCTGCGGGCGCGCGGGTGGGCCCTCTCGTAGACCCGCAGCAGGCCCGCCGCGTCGACCTCCGTGTAGCGCTGCGTGGTCGACAGCGAGGCGTGGCCGAGCAGTTCCTGGATCGCACGCAGGTCGCCGCCGCCGGCCAGCAGGTGGGTGGCGAAGCTGTGCCGCAAGGCGTGCGGCGTCGCGCGCTCCGGCAGGCCAAGCAGCACGCGCAGCTCGGCCATGCGCTCCTGCACCCGCCGGGCACCCAGCGGGCCACCGCGGGCGCCGACGAACAGCGGCCCCTCCGCCGGCAGGGCGCGGGGGCAGAGGCGCAGGTAGTCGGCAACCGCTTCGACGACGACCGGCAGCAGCGGCACGCTGCGCTGCTTGCGCCCCTTGCCGGTGACTGTCAGCGCCGTTTGGCCGGCCGCGGGAGCATCGCGCCGCCGCAGCCCCAGGGCCTCGCCGACGCGGAGGCCGCAGCCGTAGAGCAACGCCAGGATCGCCGTGTCGCGCGCGCCGACCCACTCGTCGCGGGCGAGTTCGGCGACGCTGTCGAGCGCGTCCGCCGCCTCCTCCGCGTTCAGCGCACGCGGCACCGCGCGCGGCCGGCGCGGGCCACGCAGGACCTCGATCGCGGCATTCTCGGCGCGGCCGGTGCGCGCCAGCCAGCGGAAGAATCCGCGCACCACCGAAAGGTTGCGCGCAATCGAGCTGCGGCCGAGCCCCCTGTTGGCGCGTGCCGCCAGCCAGGCGCGGAAGTCGGCCGGCTGCAGCCCGGCCAGCTCGGCCAATCCCGGCGGCCGGCCGAGATGTTCGGTGAGAAAGGCCAGGAACGCGCCGAGATCGCGCAGATAGGCGTCCGCCGTATGCGGCGAAACGCGCCGCTCGTGGAGGAGCCAGGCTCGCCATTCGGCCAGTGCGGCCTGCAGGTCCGGAGCGAGGCACAGGGCGGCAGCGACGCCTCCGGCGGGCGACGCTTCCCGGCTCACTCCGGCAGGTTCAGCCATCCGCGGACACAATTCTCGACGACGCGCGCCAGGAACAGCAGAAGCTCGGTGCCCTGGCCGGGATGGAAATGGTCCGGCTGCCGCGAACCGAGCGCCAGGACCGCCGGCGGCGTGGCGCTGCTGATCGACAGCCGCATCAGCGCGTAGGAGGCCACCAGACCGGCGCCGGCGCCGAAGATCGCCGGATCGCCGGGCGCGGCGTCGCGCAGCACGATGTTCTGTCCCTTGCCCATCAGGCAATCGACCATGTGCGGCTCCAGCCGCGTGACGCCGGCGGTCTGCGTGCGGGTGATCTCGTCCGCATTGCGCTCGACCCCCACCATGACGACGTCGAGATCGAGGATCACCGCGAGATCGGTGGCCAGCGTCTCGATGAAATGCTCGAAGCTGCGCGCCGCCAGAAGAATCAGGATCGCCTCATGCACGCGGGCCTGTGCCGCGAGGTTGCCGCGTCCGGTCTCGACCACCGCGTCGCGGGCCGCCGCGACCTCGGCGACTTCCTTGCGCAGGCGCTCGACCATGGCGCGGCCGAGATCGATCACGCCGTTGCCGCCGTTGCACGCCGGCGGGTCGAGCACGTCGAGCAGCTCTGGGTGTTCGACCAGGAACCCGGGATGCGCGCGCAGATAGGCCGAGACCTGGCCGGCATCGGGCATGGCGACCGTCCGCTTGCCGGCCGGCTCCTTGCCGGTGCCGCTCTTAGGCGCTGCGTCGCTTCTGTTTCGCGTCATTCGGCGTGTCGCTCGTCGGCTGCTTCAGAATCGTCTGCCCGGTTTTGTTCCAGTCCGCGACGAAGGCTTCCAGCCCCTTGTCGGTCAGCGGATGCTTGAACATCGCACGCAGCACCGCCGGCGGGACGGTCGCCACGTGCGCGCCCATCTTCGCCGATTCGACCACATGCCCGACATGGCGCACCGAGGCGACCAGCACCTCCGTCGTGAAGTCGGGATAGGCGCCGTAGATCTCGACGATGTCGGCGATCAGCGCCAGGCCGTCGCTGGCGATGTCGTCGAGCCGCCCGACGAAGGGCGATACGAAGCGCGCCCCGGCCTTGGCCGCCAGGATGGCCTGCGCCGGCGAGAAGCACAACGTCACGTTGACCGGGATCCCTTCGTCGGTCAGCGTTCGGCAGGCCTTCAGGCCGTCCGGCGTGAGCGGCACCTTGACCGTGATGTTGCTCGCCACACCGGCGAGGATGCGGCCCTCGGCCAGCATGGTCTCGCAATCGGTGGCGGCGACCTCGGCACTGACCGGGCCCGGCACGATTTCGCAGATCTCGCGCAGGACCTCGAAGAAGTCGCGGCCCGACTTTGCCACCAGCGAGGGATTCGTCGTGACCCCGTCGACCAGTCCGGTCGCCGCCAGGTCGCGAATTTCGGCCACCTCCGCCGTATCTACGAAAAACCGCATTGCGACTTCCTTCGCCTCATTATCCCGCGCGCCGCCTTAACAAGCCCTTGCGGCCCGGCGCCCCGCATGCCAGCCCGCGTAGCGTCCCGTCAACCCCGAGCGCGAAGATTTCGGGCGCATCGACACCGCGCCGGACCGCCCCGATGGCGACCCGCGCGAGCCTCGTCTAAAGTGTAGCCGATGGCCAATGCCCAGACCAGCGCCCCCCGGCGCGGCATCTCGCCCAGCGAATCCGGCCCGAGCGGCAACCAGCGCGCGAATGCGCAGGTTGCGGTGCTGCTGCCGCTGCCGCTGTCGGGCGCCTATCATTACCTGGTGCCGCCGGATCTCGATCTTGCGCCGGGCGATATCGTGCGCGTGCCGCTCGGCGGACGAGAGGTGGCCGGCGTGGTCTGGGAGCCCGACGCGGCGGCGCCGGCGGTGCCGCCGGAGAAGCTCAAGACCGTGGTCCTGCGCTACGACGTGCCGGCACTGCCGCCGGTGCAGCGGCGCTTCGTCGAGTGGGTCGCCGGCTACACCATGAGCGCGCGCGGCGCCGTTTTGCGCATGGCGCTCAGCGTGCCCGCCGCGCTCGACCCGCCCCGGCCCGCCACCGGATACCGGCCGGCCCCGGGGGCAGCGGAGCATGCCGAGGTCAAGCTGACCCCGGCGCGCCGCCGGGTCCTGGCCGAACTGGCGAACGGGCCGGCGCGGCCGCTGGCCGAGCTTTCCCGGGCCGCCGGCGTCACGCCGGGGGTGGTCAAGGGGCTCCAGGCGGCCGGTGTCCTCGAGACCGTGTCCCTGTCCAATGCGCTGTCGTTCGCCGCCCCCGATCCCGAACGCCCCGGGCCGCCCCTGTCGCCCGACCAGGCGGCGGCGGCGGCGGCGCTGCGCGCGCGGGCCGGCGACGGCGGTTTCTCGGTCACGCTGCTCGACGGCGTCACCGGATCGGGCAAGACCGAGGTCTACCTGGAGGCGGTCGCCGCGGCGCTCGGCGCCGGCCGGCAGGTCCTGGTGCTGCTGCCGGAAATCGCCCTCTCCGCCCAGTGGCTGGAGCGCTTCGCGGCGCGCTTCGGGGTGCGCCCGGCGACCTGGCATTCCGAGATGACCATGGCGCAACGCCGGGCCACCTGGCGCGCCATCGCCTTCGGCGAAGCGCGCATCGTGGTCGGGGCGCGCTCGGCGCTGTTCCTGCCCTACGCCGAGCTCGGGCTGATCGTCGTCGACGAGGAGCACGACGCCGCCTACAAGCAGGAGGACGGCGTCATTTATCACGCCCGCGACATGGCCGTGGTGCGCGGCCGGCTGGGCGAAATCCCGGTGGTCCTGGTGTCGGCGACGCCGTCGCTGGAGACCGTGGTCAACCTGCGGTCCGGGCGCTACCGGGGCCTGCACCTGGCGCAGCGGCACGGCGGCGCCAGCCTGCCCGAGGTGAGTCTCGTCGACCTGCGGCGCGACCCGCCGCCGCGCATCGAGGGGCACGGCCAGAGCTGGCTGTCCGGCGCGCTGCGCACGGCGATCCGAGAGGCCCTGGCCGAGGGCGAGCAGGCGCTGCTGTTCCTGAACCGGCGCGGCTACGCGCCGCTGACCCTGTGCCGGACCTGCGGCCACCGCCTGCAGTGTCCGCGCTGCACCGCCTGGCTGGTCGAGCACCGCCTGGCGGCTCGCCTGCAGTGCCACCACTGCGGCTATGTCGCGGCCCTGCCGGAAAGCTGCCCGGAATGCGGGCAGCCGGGCACGCTGGCCGCCTGCGGCCCGGGCGTCGAGCGCCTGGCGGAGGAGGCCGCGACGCTGTTTCCCGAGGCGCGCCGCGCCATCATGGCGAGCGACACCCTGCCGGGGCCGAGCGCGGCGGCGGAGTTGCTGCAGGCGGTGCAGGACCGTGAGGTCGATCTGCTGATCGGCACGCAGATCGTGGCCAAGGGGCACCACTTCCCCTATCTGACGCTGGTCGGCGTGGTCGACGCCGACCTCGGGCTGTTCGGCGGCGATCTGCGCGCCGCCGAGCGGACCTACCAGCTCCTCCATCAGGTGGCCGGGCGCGCCGGGCGGGCGGCCCATGCCGGGCGCGTGCTGATCCAGACCGCGGAGCCCGCGCACCCGGTCATGCAGGCCTTGGCCCAGGGCGCGCGCGACGCCTTCCTGGCGGTCGAGGCGGAGACCCGCGAGTGCGCCGGTCTGCCGCCGTTCGGCCGCCTGGCGGCGCTGATTCTGTCGGGTGCGGATGCGCCGGCGGTCGAGGCGGCGGGGACCGCCCTGGCCCGCCAGGCGCCCCGCGGCGACGGCATCGCCGTCCTCGGGCCGGCGCCGGCGCCCCTCGCGGTGCTGCGCGGGCGGCACCGCCGGCGGTTCCTGGTCAAGACGCGCCGCGACATCGCGCCGCAACGCCTGATTCAGGCCTGGCTGGCGCGGGTCGAGCTGCCGCGCGGCGTACGGCTGCAGATCGACATCGATCCCTACAGCTTCCTGTAGGCCGCGCCGCGGGCCGCGCCACGGCCCGCGGAGGCGCCGCAAGGGACCGCCGAGGCCGCGGGAAACCCTGCGGAATTGCGCGGTTTTGGGGCGTCCGACTCGGCTTGCCACCATACAGCGACTGTGATACCTAACCGCCGCGTTGCGGCCGGAGGCCCCTTTTTCGGGTCTGCGGCGCACGCGGTTTTTTTCGCTTTCCGCAGGCCTGCCGTGGGTGCGGACTCCGCGAAATCTGGGGGCATCGAGAATTTGGCAGCCGCAGACACCAGCTTGACCGGCTTGGCGGGGCGATATGCCTTGGCCCTCATCGACCTGGCCGACGAGAAGAAGGAGCTCGACGCTGTCGCCGAGGACCTGCGCGGGTTGAAAGCGGCCGTCGTGGAAAGCGAGGATCTGCGGCGCCTGATGCGCAGCCCGCTGTTCACGCGCGTCCAGCAGCGCCAGGCCATGGAGGCGCTGCTCGAGAAGTTCGGTGTCGGCGGGCTCACCCGGAAATTTGTCCTGCTGGTGACGCAGAACCGCCGGCTTTTCGCACTGCCGGGCATGATCGACGCCTACCTGCAGGAACTGGCTCGGCGGCGCGGCGAGGTCACCGCGCAGGTGACCAGTGCATACGAGCTGTCGGAGGCGCAGAAAGCCGCCCTGAACGATGCCCTCAAGGGCGTGGTTGGCGCCAAGGTGCAGATCGACCTCACGGTCGACCCCGGGTTGATCGGCGGGTTGATCGTCAAGGTCGGCAGCCGGATGATCGATAACTCGTTGCGCAGCAAGCTGCAGCGGCTTCAAATTGTCATGAAAGGGGTTGGGTGATGGACATCCGCGCCGCGGAAATCTCCGCAATTCTCAAGGACCAGATCGAGAATTTCGGCGCCGAGGCGGACGTCGCGGAGGTCGGCCAGGTGCTGTCGGTCGGCGACAACGTGGCCCGCGTCTACGGCCTCGACAACGTCCAGGCCGGCGAGCTGGTCGAGTTTCCCGGCGGCGTCATGGGTATGGCGCTCAACCTCGAGACCGACAACGTCGGCGTCGTGCTGTTCGGCGAGGACCGCGGCATCAAGGAAGGCGATGTCGTCAAGCGGACCGGGTCGATCGTCGACGTCCCGGTCGGCAAGAACCTGCTGGGCCGCGTGGTCGACGCGCTGGGCAATCCGATCGACGGCAAGGGGCCGATCGGGGACGTCGAGCGCAAGCGCGTCGAGGTCAAGGCGCCGGGCATCATCCCGCGGCGCTCGGTGCACGAGCCGGTGCAGACCGGCCTCAAGGCGATCGACAGCCTGATCCCCGTGGGCCGCGGGCAGCGCGAGCTGATCATCGGCGACCGCCAGACTGGCAAGACGGCGATCGCCCTCGACACCATCCTGAACCAGCGCGACGTCAACAAGGGCGACGACGAGTCCAAGAAGCTCTACTGCATCTACGTGGCCGTCGGCCAGAAGCGCTCCAGCGTGGCGCAGTTCGTCAAGGCGCTGGAGGACCGCGGCGCGCTCGAGTATTCGATCATCGTCGCGGCTACCGCGTCCGAGCCCGCCCCGCTGCAGTTCCTCGCCCCTTATACCGGCTGCACCATGGGCGAGTTCTTCCGCGACAACGGCATGCACGCGGTCATCTTCTACGACGACCTGTCCAAGCAGGCCGTCTCCTACCGCCAGATGTCGCTCCTGCTGCGCCGCCCGCCGGGCCGCGAGGCCTATCCGGGCGACGTGTTCTATCTGCATTCCCGCCTGCTCGAGCGCGCGGCGAAGATGAACGACGACAACGGCGCCGGGTCGCTGACCGCGCTGCCGGTCATCGAGACCCAGGCCGGCGACGTCTCCGCCTACATTCCGACCAACGTGATCTCCATCACCGACGGCCAGATCTTCCTCGAGACCGACCTGTTCTATAAGGGCGTGCGTCCGGCCGTGAACGTCGGCCTGTCGGTCAGCCGCGTCGGCTCGGCCGCGCAGATCAAGGCGATGAAGCAGGTCGCCGGCCGCATCAAGCTGGAGCTGGCGCAGTACCGCGAGATGGAGGCCTTCTCGCAGTTCGCCTCCGACCTCGACGCGGCGACGCAGCGCCTGCTGGCGCGCGGCGCCCGCCTGACCGAGCTTCTCAAGCAGGACCAGTACTCGCCGCTGCCGGTCGAGGAGCAGGTCGCGGTGATCTTCGCCGGCGTGCGCGGCTATCTCGATCCCGTTCCCGTGCGGAAGGTGACCGAGTTCGAGCGCAAGCTGCGCGAGGAGTTGCGGTCGAACGGGCAGGACATCCTCGAGTCGATCCGCACCGAAAGGGAGCTGTCGGACGCGATCGATGAGAAGCTGAAGGCCTTCATCGAGAAGTTCAGCAAGACCTTCGTCTGACCGCGCTGCCCGGGAGGGCGCCGCCGAGCGGCCGGGACGGCGTTCCGGTCTGCCGCGGGGAACTTGGAGCAACGAGCTAGACCGGAATGCCGAGTCTCAAAAGCCTTCGCGTTCGGATCGCCAGCGTCAAGTCGACGCAGAAGATCACCTCGGCCATGAAGATGGTCGCGGCGGCCAAGCTGCGCCGCGCGCAGGAGCACGCCGAAGCCTCGCGGCCCTACGCCGAGCGCATGGAACGAATGCTGGGCTCGCTCGCCGAGAGCGTCGCGGGGCGCGACGGGGCGCCGCCGCTACTGGTCGGCAACGGCCGGGACGACGTGCACCTGCTCGTCGTCGCGACCGCGGACCGCGGGCTGTGCGGCGGCTTCAACTCCAACATCGTGCGCGAGGCGCGGCGCCGCATCGCGACGCTGCAGAACGACGGCAAGGCCGTGAAGATCCTCTGCGTCGGGCGCAAGGGGCGCGACCAGCTGCGCCGCGAGTACGGCAAGCTGATCGTCGATACGATCGAGGAGATCGGCCGGCCGGTGCTGCGCTTCGAGGGCGCCGAGAGCGTCGCGGAGCGAATCGCCGGCATGTTCGCCGAGGGCGAGTTCGACGTCTGCACGCTTTTCTTCGCGCGCTTCAAATCGGCGATCACCCAGATCGTCACGGCCCAGCAGCTCATTCCCTTCGTGGCGCTGGGCAGCGACGAAAACGGCGAGTCCGAAGACGCGGCCAACGGCAGCATGCCGGAGAACGCGGTCTACGAGTACGAGCCGGAGGAGGAGGATATCCTGCGCGACCTGCTGCCGCGCAACCTGGCGATCCAGGTTTTCCGCGCCTTGCTGGAGAACAATGCCAGCGAGCAGGGCGCACGCATGACCGCGATGGACAACGCGACCCGCAACGCGGGCGACATGATCGACCGCCTGACGCTGACCTACAACCGGACGCGTCAGGCCGTGATCACCAAGGAACTGATCGAAATCATCTCCGGCGCCGAGGCGCTGTAGCGCGCGGCAGAGGCCGCCGGAGCGGGATAGGGGCGAGGGAGCGAGAGCAATGGCAAAGAACCTTGTCGGCCGGGTCACCCAGGTGTTGGGCGCGGTCGTCGACGTCCACTTCGATGGCGACCTGCCGAATATTCTCAATGCGCTGGAGACCGACAACCAGGGCAACCGCCTGGTCCTCGAGGTGGCGCAGCACCTGGGCGAGAAGACGGTCCGCACCATCGCCATGGACGGGACCGACGGCCTGGTGCGCGGCCGGGAGGTGACCGACACCGGCGGGCCGATCTCGATGCCGGTCGGACCCGAGACCCTGGGCCGCATCCTCAACGTGATCGGCGAGCCGATCGATCAGCGCGGCCCGGTCGAGACCAAGATGCGGCTGCCGATCCATCGCGGGGCGCCGGAGTACGTCGATCAGTCGACCGAGGCCGAGATCCTGGTCACCGGCATCAAGGTGGTCGACCTCCTGGCGCCTTACGCCCGCGGCGGCAAGATCGGCCTGTTCGGCGGCGCCGGCGTCGGCAAGACCGTCATCATCATGGAGCTGATCAACAACATCGCCAAGGCGCACGGCGGCTATTCGGTTTTCGCCGGCGTGGGCGAGCGGACCCGCGAGGGCAACGACCTGTACCACGAGATGATCGAGTCGGGCGTCATCGACCTGGAGGGCGAGGGCTCGAAGGCGGCGCTAGTCTACGGCCAGATGAACGAGCCGCCGGGCGCGCGCGCCCGCGTCGGCCTGTCCGGCCTGACCCTGGCGGAATACTTCCGCGACGAGGAGGGGCAGGACGTGCTGCTCTTTATCGACAACATCTTCCGCTTCACCCAGGCCGGGTCCGAGGTCTCGGCGCTGCTCGGCCGCATTCCCTCGGCGGTGGGCTACCAGCCGACGCTGGCGACCGACATGGGCGCGCTGCAGGAGCGCATCACCTCGACCAAGAAGGGCTCGATCACCTCGGTGCAGGCCATCTACGTGCCGGCCGACGACCTGACCGACCCGGCGCCGGCGACCTCGTTCTCGCACTTGGACGCGACGACCGTACTGTCGCGCCAGATCGCGGAGCTCGGCATCTACCCTGCGGTCGACCCGCTCGACTCGACCAGCCGGATTCTCGATCCGCGGGTGGTCGGCGACGAGCACTACGCGGTCGCGCGCGAGGTGCAGCGGGTGCTGCAGCAATACAAGGCGCTGCAGGACATCATCGCGATTCTCGGCATGGACGAGCTGTCGGAAGAGGACAAGCTGACCGTGGCGCGGGCGCGCAAGATCCAGCGCTTCCTGTCGCAGCCGTTCCACGTCGCCGAGGTGTTCACCGGCTCGCCCGGCGTGCTGGTGTCGCTGGAGGATACCATCCGCGGCTTCAAGGGCATCGTCGACGGCGAGTACGATCATCTGCCGGAGTCGGCCTTCTACATGGTCGGCACCATCGAGGACGCCGTGGAGAAGGCCCGCAAGATGGCCGCCGAGGCGGCCTGAGGCGCGGGGCGCAAGGCTGATCGCGCCGGCGCGGCGTGGGGATTGGAAGCATGGCCGAAGACAAGGTGGCATTCGAGCTCGTTTCGCCGGAGGCGCTGGTCCTGTCGCGCGACGTCGAGATGGTCGTCGTTCCCGGGTCCGAGGGCGATTTCGGCGTGCTGCCGCGCCACACGCCGATGATCTCGAACGTGCGGCCCGGGGTGCTCCGGGTCTACGAGAAGGGCCAGGTCACGGACCGCATCTTCGTGGCCGGCGGCTTCGCCGAGGTCACGCTGGCGCGCTGCACCGTCCTGGCCGATGCGACCACGCCGGTCGACGAGATCGACCGGGCCGCGGCGGAGAAGGCGCTGGGCGACGCCCGGGACGATCTGAAGGACGCCAAGACCGACGAGGAGCGGCGCGACGCCGAGCGTCGTGCGGCGGTCAGCGAGGCCATGCTGCAGGCTTCGGAATCCTGAATAATTTGTAATATTCCTTTGTTTTCCACGGTTTCCGGCACGTAAGCCCTTCAAGCCGCGGCGACAATTCCTACATAGCACCGGACGGCGCCGCTCCGCCGCGGCCGGTTTCGGCGTCCCCGATGCCATGCTAGGTTTGCGGTGACGTTCTTGTCGGACGGGGGCGGGCCGGCGGCGCAGCGACGACGCCGCGGCGTGAACACAGGGACGGATGGTCGTAATGACGGTGGGGAAGCACTGGACGCTCGATGACATCCCGTGGGATCGATTCGAACGCTCGAAGGTCGATCCCGAACTCCTCAAAGTGATCAAGGCGGCCGCCATGGTGGAATACAATGGCGGCGATTACGCCACCTACCTTTGCAACGTCTTTCCGGACGACTTGGAGTTCAAGGCCGCCGCCAAGCAGTGGGCGGGCGAGGAGGTGCAGCACGGGCTGGCGCTCGGACGCTGGGCCGAAATGGCGGACCCCGATTTCGGCTTCCAGGCCAGCTTCAAGCGGTTCACCGAGGGCTATCGGCTGCCGCTCGACGCCCGGGAATCGGTCCGCGGCTCGCGCTCCGGCGAGCTGGTGGCCCGCTGCATCGTCGAGGTCGGCACCTCGTCCTATTATTCCGCGCTCGGCGAGGCGACCGAGGAGCCGGTGCTGCGCGCGATCTGCAAGAACATCGCGGCCGACGAGTTCCGTCACTACAGGCTGTTCTACAAGCACCTGAAGCGCTATCTCGACAAGGAGGGCGTCGGCCGCCTACAGCGGGTCCTGGTGGCGCTGCGGCGCATCGGCGAGAGCGAGGACGACGAACTCGCCTATGCCTATTATGCGGCGAACGGCGGCGACGAGCCCTACGACCGCAAGCGCTGGTCGCACGCCTACGCCTACCGCGCCTTCGGCTACTACCGGCCGAAGCATGTCGAGCGCGGCATCGCCATGACCTTCAAGGCGGCCGGGCTCAACCCGCAGGGGAACCTGGCGCGCTGGACCTCGCGCGGGGCCTATCGCTTCCTGAAGTACCGGCGGCAACGCCTGGCGGCGACGGCCGCCTAGGCCGCGCGACTCCCGAAGCAAAGAAAGGGCCGACCCTTTGGGGCCGGCCCGGCAGTTTGCCCCTGGCCGTTGCGGCACAGGGGGGCGGGTAAGGTCTGTACCGTGGGCCGCGCCCGTCTCTCCACGGCCTGAGCAACGCCGTCCGCAAGTGATAGCCGAGCCGCGTGACAGGGCGATGGTGCGCCGCTGACGGTTTCGTGACTCCGGGCGTTCCCGTCCACGGATGCGACCGCGTTCCGGGCACGGGAAACGGAGCCGGCTCCTGCAATCCGTTGCGGTCCATCTGCGCATCGGACGGGGCATCGGCGGCGGCATCGCTGCCGGATCGGCGGTGACACGGCGGTTGTGTTCGTCTGACTCTTTGGTTTTCTTTTCTTGACGGTTGTGGATAACGAATGACGTGCGGCGGCACGTCACAACGCACGGCCGATTTGCCGCCGAGGCGTACGCAGAAATCTTGCGGTGCACGCATATGAATATCGGGACTTATCGGCATGGTTGAATCCGGCGCGCCGCGGCACACGCCGGAAGGCGAAGCGCTGTACGATCTCGTACTGGAGATCGCCGCAACCTTCTTTCGCCTGCGCGCCGCCGGCAAGTCGGTCGGTGCCGTGACGCCCTGGGGCGGCGGGACGCTGGGCCTGCTGCGGTCGCTGAAGCGCGAGGGCCCGCAGACCGTGCCGCAGCTCGCGCGGGCGCGGCCGGTCGCCCGGCAGCGCATCCAAAAGCTGGCCGACGAACTGGCCGCCGACGGCCTGGTCGAGTTCGTCGACAACCCGGCGCACAAGCGCTCGAAGCTGCTGCGCCTGACCGCCAAGGGCGCCGCCGCGTACGACGACCTCGCGGAGCGCATGCTGACGATCTGCGACGGTCTTGCCGAGGGCATGGCCGATGCGGAACTGCTCGGCGCCGCGGAAACGCTGCGCGACCTGCGCGGCAAGCTTTAAGCCACTCCGGTACCTCCGGGGCCCGGCGGCGGCCGCCCGGGAGGTTGCCGCGCCGGGGCGGAGCGCCGAATTCTTATTGACAATCGAGTTGTCAATAATGGCAATGAGATTGCCGATAGCGAGGGGGCGCAGATGTCCTGGATTCAGGTCGTTTTGATTTCCTTTGCCACCAGCCTGCTGGCGATCGCGGTGGTCGTCCTTGGTTTGGGCGGGGCCCGGGCGCATTTCGGGGCGCATTTCGGGGAGCGCTGGTCGGCCGGAGCGCGGCACGAGCACTGGACGGCCTGGCAAGGCACGTCGGGGCGTCACGCGTACGGCTGGGGCCGGATCTGCGCGGCGGATTGGCACGAGCATCTCGAACCCGTGCTACGGCATGCCGCGGCGGAGCTCCGGCTGACGCCGGCCCAGCGCCCGGCTTGGGCGGCGCTTACGGAGGCCCTGCGATCCTCCGGCGCGTCGCTCGACGCCGCTTGCGGCACCACGGCCGACGCGGGCGATTCCCTGGAGCGCTTGCGCCGCGGCGAGGTGCTCCTGCAGGCGGCGCACAGGGCGCTCGTCAAGCTGCGCCCGCGCTACGCGGACTTCGTCGCCGTGCTGGACCCGGCGCAACGGGCCAGGCTGGAGGCCTGGCTCGATCCGGGGCACGCCGCGTTCCGCCGCGCCGAGGGCTGACAGGATGCCCCCGGCCGCTGTACACCCCTCCGGGACCATGCCAGAGGATCCGACCCAGACGCCCGTCCAGCCGGAGCGGCCGCCCGAAACCGCCGGTGTGGTGGCGCGGCCGCCCCTGATCTTCCTGGGGTTCCTGGCGTTGGGCGGGGCTTTGAGCCTGGTTTGGCCCTGGGCCCTGCTGCCCGAGGCCCTGGCCGGGCTGCGCTATCCCGGCGGCGGCGCGCTGGCCCTCCTCGGGCTGTCGTTGGTCGTCGCCTCGGCGCGTCGCTTTCGGCGCCGGGGCACCAACGTGGAGACCTGGAAACCGACCATGGCCCTGGTGACCGATGGCCTCTATCGGATCACGCGCAACCCGATCTACCTCGGCCTTTTCACGATCTATCTCGGGATCGCCGTCCTGGCGGACGCGCTGTGGGTCGTCGTGCTCGCCGTGCCGCTCTATCTCGTTATGCGCTACGGCGTGGTGGCGCGCGAGGAAGCCTATCTCGCGCGCCGCTTCGGCGGCGACTACCGCCGCTATCGGGATCGTGTGCGGCGCTGGCTGTAGCTGCGCTCCGGCACGAAACCGGCGCTCAGGTGCCGCGCAGGCGCTCGGCCAGGGGCCGGAACTCCTCGACCAACCGGCGGTAGATGGCCCGCTTGAACGGGACGATCAGCTCGGGCAGCTCCTCGAAGTCGGCCCAACGCCAAGCGCTGAACTCGGGCTCCTCGGTGTCGATGTCGATGTCGCCGTCGGTGCCGAGAAAGCGCAGCGCGAACCATTTCTGCGCCTGGCCGCGAAACCGGCCGCGCCAGAGCTTGGGCACCAGGTCGAGCGGTAGGTCGTAGCGGATCCAGTCGGGGCGCTCGGCGACGATCTCGGCCTTATCGGTGCCGATCTCCTCGCGCAGCTCGCGGAACGCCGCCTGACGCGGGGCTTCGCCCTTGTCGATGCCGCCCTGCGGCATCTGCCAGGCCGCGCTGCGCATGTCCAGGCGCTGGGCGACGAAGACCCGGCCCGCCGCGTTGAACAGCATGAGGCCGACGCCCGGCCGGTAGGGCAGGCGGGCAACCTCCTCCGGCGTCATGCGACGGCCCGGGTTGGGGTCGTAGGCGCCGCTCATTCGCCGGCGGCCCGATCGGCGGCCTGCTGATGCTGCTTCTGCCGGTTGGCGACAGCGGTGATCGGCGCCAGCACGAAGCCGCGCTGGCCGATGTCCTTGCTCCACACGCGCAGCCGCTCGATCGTGACCGGGTAGGGCTCTCCGATGGCGACGGCGGAGCCCTCGGCCGCGGCGATGTTCTCGAGCTGGACGAGGCGTGCGTCGATCGCCACGTGGCTGGCCTGCGCCTGATCCAGCGTGCGGTCGTTGACGGCGACCGGCAGGCCGATCTTCATCGCCAGCGCGCCCGCGACGCTGTCGTCGCTGGCGTGGTTGTCGAGGAACATGAAGCCGCGCGCCTTCAGTTCCTCCAGCACCGGCTCCAGGTCGTCCGGCGAGGCGGCGAAGCGCGAGCCCATGACCGCGACGACGCCGACGAAGCCGCTGCCGCGCGACAGGGTCCAGTCGAGCCGCTCCAGGTTCTGCCGCGCCGACAAGGCGGTGAGCAGTGCCTGCGGTCCGGGATCGTCGTTGGGATAGCTGGTCGGCTCCATCGGCAGGTCGAGCATGACCTCGTGGCCGCTGGCCCGGGCGAGCGCGATCCATTGGTTGAGCCGCCGGGCGTAGGGCGTGAAGGACAGCGTGATCTCGGGCGGAAGCTGCTTGATCGCCGCTTCGGTGGCGGCGCTCGACAGACCGAGGCTGGTCAGCACCACGGCGATGCGCGGGCGCGTGTCGTCCGCCGCGAAGGCCTGGCTGTTGCGCCGCCAGGGCGCGGTTTCGTCGGCCGGGGCCGCGGCGCTCGGCGCCTCGGCTTCGGCGGGGGCGGGCAGGGCCGCCTGCTGCTGCGGCGTTTCGGGCGCCGCGGACTCCGCCGGCGCCGGCGGCGGCTCGGCCGGCGCGGCCGCTTCGGGCTCGGGCTGCGACGCCACCATGGGCTCCGTTTGCGGCTGTGCCGCCGCTTCGCTTTGCGGCTCGGGCGCTGCGGCGGCCGCCGGCTCCGCGGCGGGCGTCGTCGCCTCGGGTGTGGTTGCCTCGGGTGTGGTCGCCTTGGGGGCCGTCTCGGGGGCGGTCTGCGGCGCGGCCGCCGCCTGCTCTTCGGCCGTAGTCCGATCCGCCGTCGCGGCGTCGTTCACCGGCAGCGCCATCGCCAGTTCGCGCTCACCGGCCTGCTCCGCCGGCGGCGGCGCCGACACCAGCACGTAGCCCGTGGCGGCGGCCACCACGATGAGCAGACCCATCCACGCCCCGATCAACGCTCGCGCGGCGAAGCTCCGGTTCGGTTTCTGCTCGGACGGGGCACTCACAGGCGGCTACACGCTCGTCGGGCCGAGGGGCATGCCCCTCGGTCCATTCAGTTCATGGCACGGCGCTCGAAGAACGCCAGCCCGCGCAGCAGGTCGAGCGCGCGCGCCAGCTGGTAATCGTCCGCGACCGCCGGGCCCTTGGGCGCCGCGGCGTCCGGAGATTTCGGCGACTCCGGCGACGCCGCGTCTTCCGGCGTCTTGGCCGGGGCTCCGTTGCCGCCGCCGTTCTCAAGCGCGCCGGGCAGATCGGCCTCGCGCCGGCGCGGCGAGGCATCCACTTTCTCGAGGTGGCCCTGCTCGACGCGGATGTCGGGCGTGATGCCGATGCCCTGGATGGACCGGCCGGACGGCGTGTAGTAGCGCGCCGTGGTCAGGCGCATGGCGCCGTTGCCGCTCAAGGGAATGATCGTCTGCACCGAGCCCTTGCCGAAGCTGGTCGTTCCCATCACCACGGCCCGGCGGTGATCCTGCAGGGCCCCGGCCACGATCTCCGACGCGGAGGCCGAGCCGCCGTTGACGAGGACGACGATCGGCAGACCGTCGGCCATGTCGCCCGGGCGGGCGTTATAGCGCTGCGCGTCGTCGGGATGGCGGCCGCGGGTGGAGACAATCTCGCCCTGGTCCAGAAAGGCGTCGGACACGGCGATGGCCTCGTCCAGCAGGCCGCCGGGATTGTTCCGCAGGTCGAGCACGTAACCGGCCAACTTGTCGCCGATTTCGCCCTTGAGGTCCTCTATCGCCTTCTTCAGGCCCGGCGAGGTCTGCTCGTTGAAGGCGGTGATGCGGATGTACCCGATGTTGCCTTCGGGGTGGCTGCGCACCGAGGTGATGTGGATCACGTCGCGCTTGATGGTGACGTCGAACGGCTCCTGGCCTTCGCGGCGCACCGTCAGCGTGATGGCGCTGTCCACCGGCCCGCGCATCTTCTCGACCGCGTCGTTGAGCGTGAGCCCCAGCACCGGCTGCGAATCGAGGTGCGTGATGAGGTCGCCCGGCTGCAGGCCCGCGCGGAACGCCGGTGTGTCGTCGATCGGCGACACCACCTTGACGAAGCCGTTCTCCATGGTGACCTCGATGCCGAGGCCGCCGAACTCGCCCTTGGTCTGGACCCGCATGTCGCGGAACGATTCGGCGTTGAGGTAGCTGGAGTGCGGATCGAGCGACGACAGCATGCCCTGGATCGCCGCCTCGATGAGCTGCTGATCGGTGACCTCCTCGACGTAGTCGGCGCGCACGCGCTCGAAGACGTCGCCGAACAGCTTGAGCTGCCGGTAGGTCTCGGAACGGTTCTCCTGGGCCGGGATGGCCTGGGGAACCAAGAGAACGAAGACGGCCAACAGGGCCGCAAACTGTACTTTGCGCATCATCCTTGCACCTTATCGCCGGTTGTCGCCAGCCAGGGAAGCGGGTTGATCGGCTGTCCCGCACGCCGGAGTTCGAGATAGAGTTCGGCCATACCGTTCTGTGACGGGCCGAGCACACCGACCGGCTCTCCGGCAAGTACCCATTGACCCACCACGGCGTCGATCCGGTCAAGGCCGGCGAGCAGCGTATGATATCGCCCACCGTGCTCAATGATCAAGATGAGCCCATAGCTGCGGAACGGGCCGGCGTAGACCACCTGTCCGTCATAGGGCGCCACCACCTGCGCGAGCGGCCGCGCGGCGATGACGATCCCTTTGGAGGTGTCGGCGTCGCCGCTCGCTTGGCCGTAGCGTCCGATGATGCGGCCGACGGCCGGCATGCGCAGGCTGGCGCGGTTGTGCGGGAAGGCGCGGATATTGTCCGGTCGCGCCAGGGCGACCTGGGTCTGTGCCGGTTCCGATTCCGCCGTGCCGGCGTCCGGCGCCTCGGCCTCGGCGGCCGTGCCGGAGGTCGGCGCTTCGGCCGGCGTCTCGGCGGGAGATTCGGCGGGCGGCTCGGGAATCGCGGCGCGGGCGGCCTCGGCGTCGCGGGCGTGCTTCTCGAAGCTCTGCATCAGCTCGCGCAGGGTCTGCGCCTGTCCGGCCAGCTTCGCCGCGCGGGCCCGCAGCGCCTCCGATTCGGCGGTCGCCTTCTCGCGCAGCGCCGCCTTGCGGTCCAGGAGCCCACGCAAGCGGTCCCGCTCGCCCGCCAGGGTCGCCGTTGCGTCGCGCAGTTCGTCGTGGCGCCGCTCGATGTCGGCGCGGATCGCGTGCAGCGACACGAGTTCCTCGCGGAGCGTGGCGGCGCGCGCCTCGACCTCGGGGATCGCGACCCTGAGCAGCAGGGCGCTGCGCGCGGTATCGACGGCGTTGCCGGGCGCCAGGGCTAGCGTCTCGGTCGGACGCAGCGCGAGCCGCTGCAGCGCCGCCACGACGCCGGTCAGCTGCCGGCGCCGGCCTTCTAGCTGTGCGACGAGATCCGCCTCGCGCGCCTCCAGGTCGCTCAGCCGGCCCTCCAGTGTGGTAATCTCCGATTCCTGGCGCTGCGCCGACCGGGCCGCGGAGATCGACTCGGCGGTGAGCGCCTGGATCTCGAGCCTGAGATCGTCCGCCTGGCGCTCGAGTTCGCTGGCGCGGCCGCGATCTTTCTGCAACTCGTGTTCGATCTGCTTGAGGTCGGCGCTTTCGGCCGCGGCGGCGCCCGGCCACAGCATCGCGGCGGCCGTCATCAAGGCGGCCGCGCAGGCGCCGCCCGACACGATCGGCAGGGCGCCGGCCCGACTCACCCGTCCACCGTCGCGCCCTGACGCGCGTCCCACGCCGCCGCCGCGGCGCCGTCCCGTGCCGCCCGGGCCGGCCGGATCAGACTGCGGCCCGTCATCTCCCGGGCCGCCGGCAGGCCCATGAGTTCGAGCACCGTGGGGGCGATATCGGCCAGCCGCCCGTTGGCCAGCGCGGCGATCCCGGCCGGCGCGTTGCCGAGCAGGATCGGCACGCGGTTCATGGTGTGCGCGGTGTGCGGCTGGCCGGTCCCGGCGTCGCTCATCTGCTCGGCGTTGCCGTGATCGGCGGTGACGAGAAGCACGCCGCCGCTGCGCTCCACCGCCGGCAGTACGCGGCCGAGGCAGGCGTCCACCGCCTCCGCGGCGGCGATGGCGGCCGCCAGCTTGCCCGTGTGCCCCACCATGTCGCCGTTGGCATAGTTCACCACGATCAGGTCGAAGCGCCCGCCGTCGATTGCCGCGATCAGGCGGTCGGTCAGTTCGTAGGCCGACATCTCCGGCTTGAGGTCGTAGGTCGCGACCTTGGGCGAGGGCACCAGCACGCGTTCCTCGCCGGGGAATTCCGCCTCGCGCCCGCCGTTCAGGAAGAAGGTGACGTGAGCGTATTTCTCGGTTTCGGCGATGCGCAGCTGCCGGAGGCCGGCCTCGGCGACCACCTCGCCCAGCGTGTCGCGCAGCGCGAGCGGCTCGAAGATCGCGTCGAGCAGCGGGACGAGCTCGGCGCTGTATTCGACCATGCCGGCCGCCGCGGCGAAGCGCACGACGCGCGCGCGGGCAAAGCCGTCGAAGTCCGGATCGAGCAGGGCGCCGAGGATCTGGCGCGCCCGATCGGCCCGGAAGTTCGCCATCAGCAGGCCGTCGCCGTCGGCCATGCCGGCGTAGTCGTCGAGCGCCGTCGGGGTCACGAATTCGTCGGTCTCCCCGGCGTCGTAGGCGCGTGTCACCGCCGCCGCGGCCGTCGCCGCCCGCGGGCCGTCCGCCGCGACCAGGGTCTCGTAGGCCTTGGCCGTGCGCTCCCAGCGCTTGTCCCGGTCCATGGTGTAATAGCGCCCGGAAACGGTCGCGAGCGTCGCCTCGGGCGCCGCCTTCGCGAAGGCCTCGAGGTAGCCGAGCGCGCTCTTGGGCGGCGTGTCGCGGCCGTCGAGGACGGCGTGGACGACGACCGGGATGCCGGCGTCCCGCAGCACCCTGGCCAGGGCGGCGATGTGGTCCTGGTGGGAATGGACGCCGCCGGGCGACAGCAGGCCCAGGACGTGCGCCGTGCCGCCGCGCGCCTCGAGGCGCGCGATAAAGCGGGCGAGCGCCGGCCGCTCGACCAGGGCCCCCTCGGCGATCGCTGCGGCGATGCGCGGCAGATCCTGCATCACGATGCGGCCGGCGCCGATGTTCATGTGGCCGACCTCGGAGTTGCCCATCTGCGCCGCCGGCAGGCCGACCTCCTGCGCCGAGGCGTCGATCAGGGCGTGCGGGGCCTCGGCCGACAGCCGGTCGAGGACCGGCGTATGCGCCAGGCGGATCGCGTTGTCGTCGCGGGCTTCGCGGTGGCCCCAGCCGTCCAGGATGCAGAGGACGACGGGACGGGGGCGGGCGCGGTCGGTCATGCGGCTCTATATAAGCCCTTTGCAGCGGAGTCGACAGGGTTTTCCCAGGCGTTGCCCGGCCCCTAAGCGGCCCGATTCCTGCCGCAATTCGGGGTCGGAATCGCCGCGGCCTCGGGGTCGGCCGGGGACGCCGGAGCGATCATAGGAGAGCAGCCCTGGAGACTTCCTTAAAGCCTTCGCGCGTTGCGGTCCGCACCGGCGGCCGCCCACTTGCACCGGCCGGGAGCATCGGCTTGCCGCGTACGAGGCGAAGTGTCGCCGTGCCGAGCCGGGCGCGGTTCAGGCGGGCAACCGCTGTCTCGAAAGCCACTTATCAATATCATTCGCCACAGGTGGATAAATTTAGGATCAATACTTGACACACAATAGTATGTGTTAAGCAGTATAAATATATTTGCGCTTATTATCGATATATTGTTTGACTCGAAGTCGCCATCGTCTTGTGTTTTACTATTGGTCCCCAGGCCGCCGAGGCCGACGCATCGATAACAAAGCACAGCGAGGTTGGCACCATGGCCAAGCCGAACCCCACCATCGTGGTGCCCGGAATCACGGCGAGCTATCTGCGGGACTACTACCCGGTGTCGCCGGAGACCATCTGGGCCGTGCTGCACAAGGATTACGAGCGGGCCGTCCTGCATCCCGACAACCTCGACTACGAGGCGCGCGAGCCGGCGCGTATCCTGCCCGATCAGGTCTACGAGATCGCCTACAGAGAGCTGATCGAGGAGCTGCGCCACAACCTGCGGCGCGCCGAGGACGACACCGTTCCGGTCTATCCCTTTCCCTACGACTGGCGCTTGCCACTCGAGGCGATCGAGGAGCAGTTCGCGGAGTTCGTCGAGGAGGTCATCGATCGCACCAAGCTGATGCGCAACTACCACCCCGACTACGCCGCCGATCCGAAGGTCAACCTGGTCGGCCATTCGATGGGCGGGCTCGTCATCGCCGGCTACGTCGATGCCTACGGCACGCGCGGGCGGATCGACAAGGTCGTCAGCCTGGCGAGCCCCTTCCGGGGCTCCTTCGAGGCGGTGATCAAGGTGACCACGGGGACGGCCAATCTCGGCACCGAGCCGCCCGGCTCGCGCGAGCGCGAGGCGGCCCGCCTGACCCCGGCGCTCTATCACCTGATGCCGAGCTTTCGCCACGGCCTGGTGGTCGACGGCGGCCTGCCGAACAGCCTGTTCGACCCCGGCCTCTGGCAGCCCTCGATCGTCGATACCATCGGCGAGTTCATCCGCCTGCACGGCGTCGACCCGGGCAAGAGCAAGGGCCAGATCCGGCAGCAGGCGGCGGCGCTTTTCGCGGACCTCCTGGAGGAGGCGAAGAAGCACCGACGCCGGCTCGACCGGCTCGACCTGGCGCACGCCGGGCTATCGGCGCGGGACTGGCTCTGCGTACTCGGCGTCCACGCGACGACGCGCGTCCGCCTGCATGTCAGGAACGTGGCCGGCAAACCCGATTTCGCCTTTCACACCAAGGACCGCGACGATTCCTGGGAGACGGGCGACACGCCGGAGACGCGCCGCCTGACCGGCGACGGCACGGTGCCCTTCGAGGGCGCGCTGCCCAGGTTCCTGCCCTACGAAAGCCTGGTCTGCGTGACGCCCGACGACTACGGCTACTGGGAGATCGCCGACAAGGCGGCGACCCGCTTCGGCGGCTTCCACGGCATCCTGCCGAACATGAACATGCTGCACCGCCTGATCGTGCGTCACCTGACCGGCCGGCCGGACAGGCACGGCAACACCTGGGGACGTCTGCCGCCGGGCGTCGGCAAGGCGGACTGGGATCCGCCGGTGCCGAACCTGACGCCGAAGGGCTGAGCGCGCCTTTACGCCTTGAGCCGCGCGTTCTTCGGGTCGTAGGGCGGGCGCGCGAGCACGCGGGCCGCACGGGTCTTACCCAGCATGGCGACCTCGAGGGCGCTGTCCGGCGCGGCATGCTCGGGCGCGACGTAGGCGAAGGCGAGCGTCTGTCCGACGGCGTGGCCATAGCCGCCCGAGGTCGTGATGCCGACCGCCGTCCCGTTCGCGGAAACCGGCTCGTTGCCCAGCGGGTCGGTGTCGTCGCTGTCGACCGCGAGCAGCACCAGCTTCATGTCGACCCCTTCCTCGCGCCTTTTCAGGAGCGCCGCGCGGCCCACGAAATCCTCCTTGTCGAAGGCGACGAAGCGTTCCATGTCGGCCTCGATCATGGTGATCTCGTTGGTCAGTTCCGCGCCCCAGCCCTTGTAGCCCTTCTCCATGCGCAGGCTGTTCATGGCATAGGTGCCGAAGTTGGCGATGCCGTGCGCCTTGCCGGCGTCCATCACCGCGTCGTAGACGGTCTCCATCTCCGCCATCGGCAGGTGCAGTTCCCAGCCGAGCTCGCCGACGTAGGACACGCGCAGCGCGCGCAGCGGCACGCCCGCGACCGTGATCTCCTTGCCGGTCAGCCAGGGGAACGCGTCGTTGCCGAGGTCGGCGTCGGTCAGCTGCCCGAGCACGTCGCGCGCGCGCGGGCCCGACAGCACCAGCACGCCGATATCGAGGGTCACGTTGCGGATCGCGACGTCTTCGCCGGCGCGCTTCGCATCGTTGAGCACGTCGAGGTCGTGCAGCTCGGCGACCGCGCCGGACAGCAGATAGAAGCGCTCGGCGCCGAGGCGCGTCACCGTCATCTCGCTCTTGATGCGGCCGGCCTCGGTCAGGGCGTGCGCCAGCACGATGCCGCCGTCGCGCCGCGGCATACGGTTGGCCAGCAGGCGATCGAGGAAGCCTTCGGCGTCCTTTCCCGTGACCTCGTACTTGGCGAAGGTGGACAGGTCGAGCAGGCCGACCCGCTCGCGCACCGCGCGGCATTCCTTGCCGACCGGGCCGAACCAGTTGCTGCGGCGGAAGCTGTATTGCTCCGGCGCGCGGTCGGGCGAGAACCACTTGGCGCGCTCCCAGCCGTAGACGTCCGCGAAGATCGCGCCCTGGTCCTTCAGCTTGCCGTAGATCGGCGTGGTCTTGACCGGGCGGCCGGGATCGCGGTGCTCACCGGGGAAGTGCGTCGCGTACATGTGCTGGTACTCGTCGATTGCCTTGGCGACCGCGTAATCGCCCGGTGCATAGGGACCGAAGCGGCGCGGGTCGAACTCGCGCTCGTTGACGTCGCACTGGCCGTGCACCATCCACTGCGCCAGGTACTTGCCGCAGCCGGGGCCCTGCGTGATGCCGATCGAGGCGCCGCAGCACATCCAGAAATTGCGCAGGCCCGGCGCCGGCCCGAGCAGGAAGTTGCCGTCCGGGGTATGCGTGATCGGGCCGTTGACGACGCGTTTTATGCCGGCCTCGGCGAACACGGGGATGCGCTCCATGGCCGATTCGAGGTTCGGTTGCAGCCGGTCGAGGTCCGGCGGCAGCAGTTCCATGTCGAAGCTCCAGTCGACGCCGTCGAGCGCCCAGGCCTGCGCGCCCGAGGTCTCGTAGGGACCGATGATCAGGCCCTTTTGCTCCTGCCGGTAATAGCACGAGGCGCGCGGGTCGCGCGTCACCGGCAGCTCGCGATCGAGGGCGGCAACCTCGGGGATGTTCTCGGTGACGAGGTACTGGTGCAGCATGTTCACGCTCGGCACCGCGAGGCCGACCATGGCGCCGATCCGGTCGCAGAACGAGCCGGCGGCGTTGACCACGTGCTCGGCGACGATGCTGCCCTGTTCCGTCACCACCTCCCACTCGCCGCCCGGGCGCCGGCGGATCTCGGTGACCCGGTTGCGGCGATAGATCTCGGCGCCGCCTTGGCGCGCGCCGATCGCCATGGCGTTGGTGCTGCTCGCCGGGTCGGTATGGCCATCGTTCGGCGTGTAGGCGCCGAGCAGCACGTCGGAGACGTCGAGCAGCGGATGGAGCTTGCGGATCTCGTCGGGGCCGACCAGGTGGCATTCGCTGCCGGCCGCTGAGAGCACGCCCTGGACGTAGTGGAACCAGTCGACGTCATCCTGGTTGAGCGCCAGGCGCAGCGAGCCGCAGCCGTGCCAGCCGGTCGCCTGTCCGGTCTCCTCTTCCAGGCTGCGATAGAGGTCGGGCGCCACGGCGTGGATCTTGGCCATGGTCAGGCTGCCGATGAAATGCGGGATCAGGCCGGCGGCGTGCCAGGTCGAGCCGGAGGTGAGCTCGCCCTTCTCGACCAGCACCACGTCGCTCCAGCCTTCCTTGGTCAGGTAGTAGAGCAGGCCGACGCCGAGCGCGCCGCCGCCGATGACCACCACGCGCGCATGCGATTTCATGTCTCCGGTCCTCCCGCATTCAAAGTGCTTCGTCTTGGGCGGCGCGCCGGCCGCCGTGCGCGGGTCCGAACGCCGCCGTCCGCGCCCGGCGCCATCATCCCGGACGCTCGGCAAAGGTCAATGCATCCTGCGCCACTTTGCGCACTCCGGCCGCCATTGCGCGACGCTTCCGCGTCTGGCCGCCGGACGTTCTACGCGCGGTGGTAGGGATGGCCCGAGAGGATGCTCGCGGCGCGGAACAGCTGCTCGGCGAGCAGGGCGCGGACCAGCAGGTGCGGCCAGGTCAGGGGTCCGAGTGACAGCACCAGGTCGGCCGCCGCCCGCACGGCGGGATCGAGGCCTTCGGCGCCGCCGATTGCGAAGGCGACCTCGCCGATCCCCTGGTCGCGCCAGCGTCCCAGGCGCGCGGCGAAGGCCGCGCTGTCCAGCACCTCGCCGCCTTCGTCGAGGGCGACGAGGCGGGCGTCGGCCGGCACGGCGGCCAGCAGGCGCTCGCCCTCGCGCCGCCGCGTCTCGGCCGGCGGCAGCGTGCCGCGCAGGTGGATTTCCGTGAGGACGAGGGGGCCGAGCGCACCGCGCTTCAGCCGCGCGGCGTAGCGCTCGAAGAGCGCCTGCGCCGGGTCGTCCTTGCCGCGGCCCACGGCGGCGATGGTGATGCGCATGCGGCCTCGGTTGCCCGCGGTATCGGAGGAACGGCGCCGGCCCGGGGTGCGGGGCCCCCGCGGCCGAATTTCAGGCCCTCGGCCGGCGACGGCTGCGGCGCTCGAACCGGGGCGCTCAGACCGTGGCGCTCAAACCGGGGCGCTCAGACCGTGGCGCTGAGACCGGGGCGCTCAGACCGTAGCGCTGGCCGGGGTCGCCCTAGCGGTCCGGGTCAGGTCGACGCCCCACATCTTTTCCAGCCCGTAGAAGCTGCGGACCTCCGGGCGGAACAGATGGACGATGACATCGCCGCCGTCGATCAGCACCCAGTCGGCTCGCGCCGCGCCTTCGACCGGCACGCGCTCGACGCCGGCCCGCTTGAGGGCCTCCTGGATGTGCTCGGCCATGGCGCCGACGTGGCGCTGCGAGCGCCCGCTGGCGATCACCATGAAGTCGGCAATGGTCGATTTTCCCGAGAGTTCGATGACGACGACGTCGTCGGCCTGATCGTCGTCGAGGATGCTCCGCACCGTCTCCAGCAGCTTGCGAGCGAAGCTCGACGTGTCCTGGGTCTTGGGCGATGCGGGCGTAGCGGCCGCTGGGGCCTTGGTTTGGCGTGCTATGGCCGTTGCTCTCCGTTTCCTGTCTGCGCCAGTCGCTCCGGGTGGGGCGCGCCATGCGCCGTCCGGATGCGGGTCGAGGACTGGGGGTTCAGGCGTTGATGCAGGAACACCCAGGCCGGCGGTCTCCGCTCCGGCAGCCCGCGCGCCCTAGCCTCGGGCAGGCGGTAGCGGGCGAAGCGCCGCGCCGCCGTGGCGGCGACCGCCTGCAAAGAATAGGAAGGCCGGTCGAAAACCGCAACGGGGACGATATGAAATATGGATGTCCAATCATGCCATCGCGAGACCTGCACCAGGTTGTCGGCGCCCATCAGCCAGACGAAGCGCACGCCCGGGAAGCGGGCCGTCAGCGCCCGCAGCGTCTCGGCCGTGTAGCGGGTGCCGAGGGCCGTCTCCAGGGCACAGGCGCGGATGCGGGGGTGCGCCGCCCAGGCCCGCGCCCCGGCCAGGCGGGCCGCGAGCGGGGCCATGCCGGCGACCGGCTTGAGCGGGTTCTGCGGCGACACCAGCCACCAGACCTCGTCCAGGCGCAGCCGCCGCAGCGCCTCGAGGCTGAGGTCCAGGTGCCCCTCGTGGGCCGGGTTGAAGGAACCGCCGAGCAGGCCGACGCGCCGCCCGGGCGTCGGCAGGTGCCCGTCCAGCGCGGCGGCGATGACCGTGGCCGTCTGCCTTGGGCCGTTCAGGGCCGCACCTGCCCCGTGCCGCGCACCACGTACTTGTAGCTGGTCAGCTGCTCGGCGCCGACCGGGCCGCGGGCGTGCAGCCGGCCGGTCGAGATGCCGATCTCGGCCCCCATGCCGAACTCGCCGCCATCGGCGAACTGGGTCGAGGCATTGTGCATGACGATGGCCGCGTCGACGCGCTCGAGGAAGGCCTCCGCCGCCGCGTGGTCCTCGGTGACGATGGCCTCGGTATGCTGCGAGCCGTGCCGGGCGATGTGCGCGATCGCCTCGTCGAGCCCGGCCACGGTCTTCACCGCCAGCACCGCGTCGAGAAACTCGGTGTCCCAGTCGGCCGGCGCCGCCGGCCGGGCGCGCGGCTCGATCCGGCACACGGTTTCGTCGCCGCGAATCTCGCAGCCGGCCGCGATCAGGTCGTCGAGCACGACGGGGAGGATGGTATTCGCCAGGGCGCGGTCGACCAGCAGGGTCTCGGTGGCGCCGCAGACGCCGGTGCGCCGCATCTTGGCGTTGACGACGATATGCCGCGCCATGTCCACGTCGGCGGCCTCGTGCAGATAGGTATGGCAGTTGCCTTCCAGGTGCGCGATCACCGGGATGCGGCTTTCCGCCTGGACCCGCTCGATCAGGCCGCGCCCGCCGCGCGGCACGATGATGTCGACCCACCGGTTCATGGTCAGCAGGATGCCGACGGCGGCGCGGTCGGTGGTCGGCACGCGCTGGATCGCCGTGTGCGGCAGGCCGGCCTCGCGCAGTCCCGCCTGCAGGCAGGCGTGGATCGCGGCGGAGGAATGGAAGCTCTCCGACCCGCCGCGCAGGATGGCGGCGTTGCCCGCCTTGAGGCAGAGCCCGCCGGCGTCGGCCGTCACGTTGGGGCGGCTTTCGTAGATGATGCCGATGACGCCGAGCGGCACCGACACGCGGGCGATCTTTAGGCCGTTCGGGCGGTCCCACTCGGCCAGCACGCGGCCCACCGGGTCGGGCGCGCGGGCGATGGTCTCCAGCCCCTCGGCCATGGCCTCGATGCGCTTGCCGTCGAGCGCCAGGCGGTCGAGCAGGGCCGGGGTCAGCCCCTTGCCGCGCGCCGCGTCCATGTCGGCGGCGTTGGCGGCCAGGATGTCCTTGCCGTTGTGGCGCAGCATTTCGGCCGCCGCGGTCAGGGCGAGCGACTTCACGCCGGCATCGGCTTCGGCCAGGCGGTGCGCCGCGGCGCGGGCCTCGCGGCCGATTTCCTCCATCTCGCGGCGCAGATCGGCCGAGCCTGCGCTCTGCGGACGGGCGATCACTTCGGCTTCCATGGCGGCTCCTTCCCGCGCGGACCAGGGGTCTCGACCCCTCCTAGACGTTGGGACCGGTGAGCACGAGGTCGTCCCTGTGGATCAATTCCTCGCGGCCACGGTAGCCCAGAATGGCCTCTATTTCACGGCTCTTGTGGCCCATGATGCGGCGCGCGTCGGCGGCCGAATAGGCCGCCAGGCCGCGGCCCAGCTCGGCGCCCTCGGCGGTCCGCACGACCACCGCGTCGCCGCGCTGGAAGCTGCCCTCGACCGCCGTCACGCCGGCCGGCAGCAGGCTCTTGCCCGCCTTGAGCGCGGCCGCGGCGCCGGCGTCAAGGACCAGGCTGCCGAGCGGCTTGAGCGAGCCGGCGATGTACAGCTTGCGTGCCGTGCGCGGCTCGACCTGCGACAGGAACCAGGTCGCCCGCCCGCCGCCGTCGATCGCCGCCAGCGGGTTGAGGATCCGCCCGTCGGCGATCGCCATGCGGCAGCCGGCGCCGACCGCGATGCGCGCGGCGGTCAGCTTGGTCACCATGCCGCCTGAGCTGTAGCCGGGCGGGGCCTTGCCGGCCATGGCCTCGATCTCCGGGGTGATCGCCGGCACCTCGGCCACGAAGCGCGCCTGCGCATCGCTGCGCGGGTCGGCGGTGTAGAGCCCGTCGATGTCGGACAGCAGCACCAGCGCGTCGGCGTTCATCATCGCCGCCACGCGCGCCGCCAGGCGGTCGTTGTCGCCGAAGCGGATCTCGCTGGTGGCGACGGTGTCGTTCTCGTTGATCACCGGCACCGTGCGGAAGCGCAGCAGGGTGCTCAGCGTGTTGCGGGCGTTCAGGTGCCGGCGGCGCTCCTCGGTGTCGTCGAGGGTCAGCAGCACCTGCGACACGGTGATGTCGTGCCGCGCCAGCGCCTCCTGATAGGCGTGCGCAAGGCGGATCTGCCCGGTCGCGGCGGCGGCCTGGTTTTCCTCCAGCCGCAGCGGCCCGGACCGGGTCAGACCGAGGTGGCGGCGACCGACCGCGATTGCGCCCGACGACACCAGGACGACCTCGGTGCCGCGCCGGACCAGCGCCGCCACGTCGTCGGCCAGGGCATTGAGCCAGGTGCGGTGGATCGTGCCGCTGTCCTGCTCGACCAGCAGCACCGAGCCGATCTTGACGACCACCCGGCGGGCGCCGGCGAGCCCGCGCTTGCCGCTCATGGCCGCCAGCCCTCCGCCGTTTCGGCCTCGCGCTCCTGCACCGCCGCCGCGCGCGCCGCGCGCATGGCGCGCACCGGGCCGAGCAGGTCGTGCAGCAGCGCCGCCATGCCGGCGCCGCTCACGCCGGAGATGCGCCGCACCGTGCCGGCATCGGCCAGCCGGGCCGCGACGGCCAGGGCCCGGGCGCGCGCTTCCACGGTCTCGGCGTCGAGCGCGTCGATCTTGTTGAGGGCCACGACCTCCGGCTTCTCCGCCAGCCCGTGCCCGTAGGCCGCGAGCTCGTCGCGCACGCAGCGGTACGCCGCGGCGACGTCCTCCGTGGTGCCGTCGACCAGGTGCAGCAGCACGGCGCAGCGCTCGACGTGGCCGAGAAAGCGGTCGCCCAGCCCGGCGCCGGCGTGGGCGCCCTCGATCAGGCCGGGGATGTCGGCCATGACGAACTCGGTGCCCTCGGCCTGCACGACGCCGAGCGCGGGATGCAGCGTGGTGAAGGGGTAGTCGGCGATCTTGGGCCGGGCGCGCGAGACCGCCGAGAGCAGCGTCGACTTGCCGGCGTTGGGCAGGCCCACCAGGCCGACGTCGGCGATCAGCTTGAGGCGCAGCCAGACCCAGCGCTCCTCGCCGGGCCAGCCGGGCTCGGCGCGGCGCGGCGCGCGGTTGGTCGCGCTCTTGAACTGCGCGTTGCCGCGCCCGCCGTCGCCGCCGCGCGCCAGGACGACGCGCTGCCCGGCCTCGGTCAGGTCGGCGATCACGGTCTCCTTGTCCTCGTCGAGGATCTGGGTGCCGGCCGGCACCTTGATCCGGACCGGCTCGGCGGCGGCGCCGGTCATGTTGCGGCCGCGGCCGTGGTCGCCGCGCGCCGCCTTGAAGTGCTGCCGATAGCGGAAGTCGATCAGCGTATTGAGGCCGTCGACCGACTCGACCACGACGTCGCCGCCGCGCCCGCCGTCGCCGCCGTCGGGGCCGCCGAACTCGATGTACTTCTCGCGCCGGAAGCTGACGCAGCCCGCGCCGCCATCGCCGCTCTTCACGTAGATCTTGGCCTCGTCGAGAAACTTCATGGCTCGAGACACGTCATGGCCCGCGCTGCCGCTCGCTCCGCACCGCTTGGCGGGACCGGCGGCGCGCAAAGAAAAAGGGGGAATGGCTGGCCATTCCCCCGGGTAACAGATCGCACCCCGATGTTGCGGTCGGGGCCCGGGCCGCCGTCAACTCGGCGGCAGAACCGAAATGTAGGTGCGCCCGCGCGCCTTGCGCTCGAAGCTGACGGTGCCGTCGCTGAGCGCGAAGAGCGTGTGGTCGCGGCCGATGCCGACGTTGGCGCCGGGATGGAACTTGGTGCCGCGCTGGCGCACCAGGATGTTGCCGGCGGTCGCCCGTTCGCCGCCGAACAGCTTGACGCCGAGCCGGCGCCCGGCCGAGTCGCGGCCGTTGCGCGAGCTGCCGCCCGCCTTCTTGTGAGCCATGGCGCGTTACTCCTTCTTCTTGGCCGGCTTCTTCGCCGCCGCCTTCTTGGCGGGCGCCTTTTTCGCCGCCGTCTTCTTCGCCGCCGCTTTCTTCGCGGGGGCCTTCTTCGCCGCCGCTTTCTTCGCGGGGGCCTTCTTCGCCGCCGTCTTCGGCGCTGCCGCCTTCTTCGCCGGCCCCTTCTTCTTCGGCGCGGCCGCCTTGGCCGGGGCCGCCGGCCGTTCGACCTTGGTGCGGCTTGGCTTCTTGCCGTCGGTCAGGATCTCGGCGATGCGCAGCACCGTCTCCTCCTGGCGATGGCCGTGGCGCCGCCGGTAGTACTTCCGGCGCTGCTTCTTGAAGACGACGATCTTGTCGCCGCGCGTCTGCTCGACCACCTCGGCGGCGACCGTCGCGCCGGCGACCAGCGGCGTCCCCAGCGTGGTGCCCGACTCGCCGCCCAGCATGAGGACCGCGTCGAGCTCGACGATGTCGCCCGGCTCGCCGGCCAGCTTCTCGACCCGCAGGACGTCCTCGGGGGCCACCTTGTATTGCTTACCGCCGGTTTTGATGACTGCGAACATTCTGATTTTTCTGGATGATTCGTGAACAATGGGGCCGCGGACCCGGGGGTCGCGGCCGACGGCGCGGACTATAGCCGGGCGCGCCGGCCTGTCAACGCTTTTCCGGGCCGAACCGGCCGCCTGGACCGCCGATTCGAGCCGCGGCGCCCGGGCCCCAGGTCGGGCGAGACGGGGTCGGGCGAGACGGGGCCGAATGACGCCGCCGGCGACGCGCGGCTTGCTTGCGGCGGCGCGCGGCTTTGCGCTAGGTTCGCGCCGGCCGCGGCTCAGGTTTTGCGCGCCCCGCCGGCCGGTCGGGGCCGGGGCGCGCCTCTCGGCGGAGGGGTGCCGGAGCGGTCGAACGGGGCGGTCTCGAAAACCGTTGTGCGCGCAAGCGCACCGAGGGTTCGAATCCCTCCCCCTCCGCCACCAAGTCCTTGATTTCGCATAATCTCGAGTCGAGATTCAAACTCTCGGTACGCTTCGCGGCAGTCTGCGCGCTTGTGGACGCGCCGAGGCTAAAGCGGGACGGAGAGAGCGGGTGCCCGCTGCAATTGTCGGCGGCTTCACGCGCATATTCTCTGCGGACCAATTTGAAAGTCCGGTTCAGAGTTATGTTCGTCCCAACTGCAATTAATCTGATCATTCACGGAATAATATTGGTGGGTTATGCGAGGCCGGTTGCTTGGATTCTTTCGGCTACGAGTAGAATTCCACATCGGCTGATCATAAAGTCCCAACAGCGGCCAGAGCGCGAGTGATTTCGTCGCTTCATCTCTACACAAAGTCAAAGATTTCTCTAGCCCGCATCTTTCGCCGGACTCAGTTCGCGATGAACTGGACAATACGGGTTAACTTCTAAATGGGACTGACTTGGTTGCCGACTCGCTTGTAGAGGTGCGAACCACGTCAATTGACGATCCTGCGATATATCGCCAAGGGCAATTCGCTCTTCCAACATTGCTGCCATCATCAATCCACCAAAAAAGGAGACAAATGCGACAGTTGGGATTGGTCCATCGGGGTCGGAGTGTTCTGAATGAGCGCAGCCAGCGCATGCTAGGCCCTCTTTGTGAAAGGTTGTCATCACCTCGAAACTTTGGGTGGCTGCGATCGCCATCCATTCCGGATTGTCTCGTTGTATGGCCCATCGCGAGGGAATGTCGTCGACACCAACCAGGACGTTGGGCGCAAGCCTTCCTATTGTGTTTCTTGTTGTGGCGGCATAACGCAGTGGGATCCCCTCGATCTCGAGTCCACCTAGGGCTTGGGTTTCAAGATCGCGCGCCTTTGATATTTCGCACCGGGATCGCCTCATCAACATATAACGCTGCAGGTTGGTTAAATCGCCATCTTGTGGCTCAATGACACGGCGGCGCCCTGTTACATTTTGAATGCGGGCTAAAGTGAAGAGCGCTGCGTTGGTCAAGGCACCGCCACTGATGCAGTCGACCCGACCAAGCTGGCTTGCGCACTGGCATGGCCTCACCGGTCAGTAGGGACTCGTCCACCTGCAGGTCATCACCGCTGACTATTAAACCGTCAGCCGGGAAAGAGGCTCCCTCGGTCACGATAACAAGATCGCCAGGCACGAGATCAATGGCTGCGACCTGGACGCGAGTACCATCTCGCACCACGTCTGCGCGTGACGCCAATCGGCCGCTAAGCCCTTCGGTTGTCGCCTGCGTGCGCCGATGCAAATAAGCGTCCATGCCCGCAATTGGCAAAAGAGCGACAGAAAGGACAGCGGCCTCCGCGTAATCGCCAAGCCAGGCGAAAAGTAAAGCCGTGGCAAAAAGGAACCAAACCATCGGGTCGCGCGAAGTGTTGCGCACTACGTTCCGCCAACCCGATGGCGGCGCTTCCAGGATGGCGTTACTTCCGTATTGTCGCTGCCTTGGTTCTATTTCGGAATATGTCAACCCGCGCTCGGCGCCACCGAGATTCGCTAACCGAGAGAGGGGAACCATGCGTCGCATACCGGACCCTCAGAAGCCGCCCGACCGCCAGAGGATCATATCCCAGCAATCCCTTCTCCGAGATCTCCACTACTCGTTGGAGGTCCGGTGTTGGCTATTTCCGGACATCCTGGCGACTGGCCCAGCACGTCCATGCTACCCCGGAAACCGGACATTGCGGGCGCCTCCCGGGCGCGTCCGGAAATGACCCCAATCAGACCTCGCTCAATCGTGTTCGACCGCGCCCGAGACGAAGCTGCGCCGGCCCGTTCGACGCTCATTCCGGCAGGCCGGCCTTGCGAAGAGCGCTTATCAGGCGTTCCAGGTATTTCGGATGGTAGTGCGTGAGGATTTGCCCTATCACCGACAGCGATAGATCTGATTTCACGCGGCGCGCTTCTTCTATCGCGACCCGAGCCTCATCCAGTCGACCTTGGCCCACGAGAGCAACCGCAAGATGGATATGGGTCCAGAACCGATCGGGACGAGAATTAACGGCTTTGCGCGCCCATTCCACGGCCTCGTCGTAATTCCCAAGGTTGTAGCAACAAGACGCCCTTGCTGCTTGCATGCCCCAGAGCATCCGATCGTGCGGACTCAGTCGCATGGCCATATCCACCTCAGGCAAAGCGTCCGCAGCCCGGCCATACCAGTTCAAGGCCTGTCCGAGACTGTGGTGGGCGAGGGCTAAACTCGGATTGAGGACGACGGATTTTTCCAGTTCGGCGATGGCGCGGTCGCCTTGGCCCGCCAATCCGAGCACCCGACCGAGCGCGAAATGGGTGAAACCGTCCATATCGTCCAAGACGACGGCTTGTTCGCCAGCAGCGAGGCCCTGCGCCAGCCATTCCGCCGGATTGTCACCGAAGCGATGAAACACTTCCAGGTAGCAGGTGTACGCGATACCCGCGTGCGCTGCCGCAAAATTTGGATCGCGTTCGATCGCCTTGAGGAAGAAATTGCGAGCTTCTTCGCTGTCCTTCTTTGTCGTTCTGTTGAGGTACCATAAGCCACGCTGATAAAGCTCCCAGGCATCCAGGTTGGCGGGCGGCTTGCGCCGGGCGCGGTCCATTTCGCTGGCTCGAACCTCAGTATCTATGCGGCCGACAATAGTTTCGGTAATCTCGTCCTGAAGGGCGAAGACGTCGGCGAGCTCGCGGTCGTAGCGGTCAGCCCAGACATGATTTCCGGTCAGCGCGTCGATCAGCTGCGCGGTGATCCGGATCCGATTTCCCGCCTTGCGCACACTGCCTTCCAGAACATAGCGGACGCCAAGCGCCGCACCCACTTCCGTGATGTCCGGCGCAGCCCCTTTGTAGCAGAACGTGGAATTTCGCGCGGTTACGAAGAGCGAGCGAAAACGGGAAAGGCCGGTGATGATATCTTCCGAAATGCCGTCGGAAAAAATCTCCTGCTCTGGATCACCCGACTTGTTGTCAAAGGGAAGCACGGCGATGGATGGTTTGTCCGGAAGTATCAGCGGCGCATCGGCTGCAACAGTAGCAGCTGCTGACACCGGCGATCCGTCTGCTCGCCAGCGCCAGACATGCACGGGGCGGGCAATGTTCTTCAAGCTTTTCTCACCCAGATCTTCGAACGCCGTTCCAAGACGGTCTTGCACATCTTCATGGACGCGACGGGATATGCAGATACCACCTGGCTCGGCGATTTCCTGAAGACGTGCAGCCACATTGACACCATCGCCGAGCAGGTCGCCGCCTTCGGCGATCACGTCGCCGACATTGATGCCAATACGGAAGCGGATCTGGCGGTCTGTTTCGACATTTCGATTGCGTTCGGACATGCCAATTTGAAAAGAGAGAGCGCACCGCACGGCATTGACGGCGCTGGGGAATTCGAGCAGCAAGCTGTCGCCGGCGGTGTTGGCGATGCGGCCGCCGCGTTCGTCGATCAGCTGATCGATCAGTTCCTTTCGATGAGCGCGCAGGGCGCGGAGCGTTCCTTCCTCGTCCTGACCAATCAGACGGGAGTAGCCCGCAATATCTGCGGCCACGATTGCTGCCAGCTTCCGGTTCTCGCGTTCCACCGGCGCCTCCCGTTATGGTGGTGATTGTAACGTGAGCGAGAGGGCGGAGAATAGACTTTGTGGATGGTGTCTGTATGTCGTGTTTTGGCTATTTCCGGACATCCTGGCG